>Ga0210035_1000071_pt1 | contig 90225 bp, 95 predicted proteins | sample CryGeymeta201507_FD_183975 | JGI IMG/M metagenome (GOLD analysis project Ga0210035, IMG submission 183975) | Groundwater microbial communities from Crystal Geyser aquifers in Utah, USA - Crystal Geyser metaG 2015-07 (SPAdes) (version 2) | ecosystem: Environmental > Aquatic > Deep subsurface >...
TTCTTCCAGTTGTTGGCCAGCTTGGGGTCTTTTTTGACGGTTGAGGCCAACGGCGACAGGATCGGCTGGCTGGTGGTCATTTGGGTAAAACTGGCTTTGGCAGCGTTGGAAGCCACCGACTGCGCCATCGAGGGTACGGTCAGCTGCGCCAGGCGCGAGGACGGCCGCCCGGAGCGCACAGGAACACCCAGCGAAGTCAACGTTGCCGCGGGTGCAGCGGCCGACTTGACCCCAGCTGACGCTTCTACGGGTTTGCTTTTGATAGGTTTTGCGGCTTGGGTAGCAGGGGCTTTGGTTTCAATGACTCGGGTCACGGGTAATGATTTCTTTGTAGAGGTGGGTGAGGTTGGCACAACCTCTGGCGCACCGGATTTTGACGTCGGCGTGACCGCTTTCGCTACAGACGTCTTGGTTATAACGTTCTTTTTCACCGCTGGGACAACCGGCTTGGCAGGTGCCTTGGCAACAGCTTTCGTTTTGACTTGCGGCGCAGGTTGGGGCACAGCGACCTTGACCACTTTGACCGTCTTGACGGCTTTAGCGGGCTGGACAGCCGGTATCTTGGTTTTGTTCACGGATGTTTTCACGATCGACCTCCTGACGGGTTGCTCCTGTGGGATGGAAGCTTTGGGCTCGGTTTCCCGCACCGCGGCTTTTTCTTCGGCGCGCGAGTGTAGCGGTTTGGCTGCAGGGAATCCCATCAGTTGTAAAAGCGAGCTGAACATCATGGTTCCAATTCCAGGTGCGGGCAGGTGTCAGATCAGACTTTGTTCCATGCCCTGCAAAAAAATGTCCTGCGGCAAATCAATGCCGATGAACACCATTTTGCTGCATGGCTTCTCGTCTTTGCCCCAGGCGGGCCCCAGGTCGCTGCCCATTAACTGGTGCACACCCTGAAAAATGACCTTGCGGTCGGTGCCTTGGATGTAAAGCACGCCTTTGTAACGCAGCATGCGTGGGCCATAGATGTTGACCACTGCGCCCAGAAAGTCTTCCAGCTTGGCTGGATCGAACGCCCGATCAGAGCGAAAAACAAAGCTTTTCACATCGTCATCGTGGGCATGATGATGGTGATGGTCACCATGCGCATGATCCGGATGATTGCAAGCTTCACCAAGCGCGTGGTCGTGTCCGGTGTGGTCATGCGCGTGTTCATCTTCCTTTAGAAAATCCGGGTCGATGTCGAGCTTGGTATTGAGGTTGAAGCCGCGCAGGTCGAACACCTCGCTCAACGCCACCTCGCCAAAATGCACTGCTTTTTGCGGCGCGCGCGGGTTCATGTGTTTGAGGCGGTGCATCAGGTCGGCGGTTTCATCGGCGCTGACCAAATCGGTCTTGCTGATGAAAATTTGGTCGGCAAAGCCAACCTGCCGACGCGCTTCCTGGCGCGTGTCGAGCTGCTGGTTGGCGTGCTTGGCGTCAACCAGCGTCAGGATCGAGTCGAGCAGGTAACTTTCGGCAATTTCGTCGTCCATGAAAAACGTTTGCGCCACCGGGCCGGGGTCAGCCACGCCGGTGGTTTCAATCACCACCCGGTCAAAGTCCAGCAGTCCCTTGCGTTTTTTGGCCGCCAGCAGTTGCAGTGCTTCGCGCAGGTCCTCGCGAATGGTGCAGCAGATGCAGCCGTTGCTCATCTGGATGATCTGCTCTTTGGAGTCGGTTACCAGAATGTCGTTGTCGATGTTTTCTTCACCAAACTCGTTCTCGATGACGGCAATCTTCTGGCCATGGGCTTCTGACAGCACACGTTTGAGCAGCGTGGTTTTGCCGGAGCCGAGAAAACCGGTGACGATGGTGGCGGGAATAAGGCTCATGGTTCAGACGGTTGGAAAGGCAGCGAGTGTAACGACACCCGGCTTAAGCCAGCATGACCTAAGGTGTTGAGACTGGTGACCCATCCCGAGAATTCGAGATACCCGGTTAAACCCGACAGGGCGATTCGAGTCAAACCCGACACGGCGACTGGGTGATTCATCAATCACCGTGAAGCTACCCTGGTCCTGGCACCTAGCCCATGGCACTTTGAATCACACCTTGAATTACGGCGTGTTGCGACGCATCACCACCAGCCCCTTGAGGTATTCGCCTTCCGGGAATGCCAGCGTCATTGGGTGATCGGGCGCGCCGCCCATGCGCTCGTGGATATAGCCATCGACACCGGCGTCACAGCCCGCAGAAGCGACGATTTTGTGAAACAAATCGGCGCTGATGCCACCCGAGCAGCTGTAAGTGAACAGCACACCGCCCGGCTCCAGCAACTTGAAGGCCAGCCGGTTGATGTCTTTGTAGGCGCGCGCAGCACGTTCGGCGTGCGCCACGGTCGGCGCAAACTTGGGCGGATCGAGCACGATGGCATCAAAGCTGCGCCCCTGTTCGATGAAAACCCGCAGCGACGCATTCACGTCGGCGTCCATAAAGGTGGCGCGCTCGGGTGCAAAACCGTTGAGCGCCACGTTGGCGGCGGCCAGCGCCAGCGCCGGGCCAGACGAGTCGATCGAGGTCACATGCGCTGCGCCGCCCATGAGCGCGGCCACCGTGAAGCCGCCGGTGTAGCAATAGCAATTGAGCACCCGCTCAAACTTCAGGCGGCGCGCGTAGTCGCAAAAACGCTTGCGGCTATCGCGCTGGTCCAGATAGAAACCGGTCTTGTGGCCGTCCGCAATGTTGACGTGCAATTGCCAGTCGTGCTCGGCGAGCAGCAGGTCAACGTCACCTTGGCCGCGCAACCAGCCTTTGACCTCGGGCAAGCCCTCCAGCGCACGGCTGCTGGCGTCGCTGCGCTCATAGAGCTTGGTCAAACCAGTGGCTTGCAGTAGCGCATCGGCAATCACGTCTTTCCAGCGTTCCACGCCAGCCGAGGCGAACTGTGCCACCAGCGTGTCGCCGTAGCGATCAACGATCAGGCCAGGCAGCCCGTCGGACTCACCGTGGATCAGGCGCAGACCGTTACTTTTTATATCAAATCGGCTTCTAGCCCTTATAGAACTTGCGACAGCAGCTACAATAAAAGCAGCATCAATGCGCTGCTTCTCGTCAAAACTCCAGGCCCGGGCACGGATTTTGGAAGCCGGGCTGAACGCGGCCCAAGCCAGGAACTGACCCGCAAAAGAGTCGATGCGGACGGTTTCACCGGCGTCAGCACCACCGCGGGCGATGGCCGATTCAAAAATCCACGGATGCCGACGCTGGAGCGAGCGTTCCTTGCCCTGGCGCAGGCGGATCGTCTTCATTCAATAGGTAATGGCCATCGCCGGCACGTCGACGCGAATCATCGGCTTGCCCAACGCTGAACTGACCGCTGCCACATACGCAGAAGACCAGGCGGCGTCACCCAGCAGCTTCGGGCCAGCCGCTTGCGTGACGACCAGAATCTTGTCGGCGGTCAGCACTTTGCCGCTGGCGCGCAGCGGCTCGCACTCGAGCTCGGTGAACTGCTTGTCCAACCAGGCGCGCGCGGCGTCGTGCGCCATTGGCGCGGTGCCCGCGGCCACATGAAAGGTAAATTCAACGCCTTTGTCCAACATCACACTGATTTGTTTCTGCATAAGTCACCTGTCGGTAAAAAAAGAAAAAGTGCACTATTTTGACCCACCCGGTTTGAGGTGGGCGCGCGGGTGCGTCGCGTCGTAGGTTTTGGCCAGATGCGAGAAGTCGAGACGGGTATAGATTTGCGTCGTGCTGATGTTGGCGTGGCCGAGCAGTTCCTGCACACCGCGCAGGTCACTGCTGGACTGCAGCACATGGCTGGCAAACGAATGGCGCAGCATGTGCGGATGCACCGCGGTGGGCAGACCCGCCTGCAAGCTACGCGCACGCAGACGCTTCCAGATGGATTGCGCCGACAGCCGCGCGCCGTTGCGGCCGACAAACAAGGCCACTTGCGCCGTGGCGCCAGTGGCCGCGTCACCGCTGCTCGGCAGGGCGAGTTTTTGACCCCGTACCTGCAGCCAGCGCCGCAGCGCCTGCACCGCCTGCGCGCCAACCGGCACCACACGCCGCTTGCTGCCTTTGCCTAAAACATGCGCTTCACCCGCGTCCAAGTCAACCCAGCCGCGCGCATGGGCACTGGCCTGCACGTCCAGCCCGGTGATTTCGGCCAGACGCAGACCGCCGCCGTAGAGCAGTTCGACGATGGCAGCGTCGCGCGCGTCGAGCCAGGGGTCACCGGCCAGGGCGTGAAAACTGGCCAGGCGCACGGCATCGTCGACGGTCAAGGCTTTGGGCAAGGGCTTGGCGGCTTTGGGCGCGTGGACGTCGACCACCGGGTTGCAGGCGACCAGGCCCTCACGCCCGAGCCAGGTGTAAAACCCGCGCCAGCCCGACAAAATCAGGGCGATACCGCGGCCGCTGCGCCCGCCGCTGTGCATCTGCGCCACCCAGCGCCGCACGTGACCGGGTTGCACATCGGTCAGTGCCACGCCCGCCAGTGCCGCGTTGTCAGCGAGCTTGGCCAAGTCCAATGTATACAAGGTGACCGTGCGCTCGGCCAACCGTTTTTCAAACCGGACATGGTCCAGGTAACGCTGTACAAGTGGATCGGCCACGGCGGCTGGCTTGCGCGGTGCGGTAAGGTGGTCAGCCGACGCGCAGTGGCGACAGCGCCGCGCTGGCCAGGTCGGCAATGCGCGCCAAAAAGTCGGTGCCCATGGTGCTGTTGAAGCGCTGGGCATCCGGCGAGGCCAGCACCAGCAGGCCAAACGCCGGGGGCAATCCACCCGCCTCGCCCAGGCGCGGCAGCGCTCGCAGCGGCAAAATCGCCAGCGACACCGCCGCTTGCGGCTCGGGCAGCCAATTGATGGCTTCCAGACCGGTGTTGACGCCGCAAAACGGCTCGGTGAGTGAGGTGGCGAACACCTTCGCGTCGTCACTGACGCCTTGCGCAAATTCACAGCCGACGTACGCGGGCGCCACGCCCCAGACCTTGATGCCGACCTGCGGCACCGAAAACTGGTCGGCCAACTCCACGGTGATCATCTGCGGCAGATCGCGCGGATCGGCGTTGAGAAACAGCGCGCGCGCCCACAGCAGAAGCTTGTCAGCCAGCACCATGTTTTCGTTGACGTTGCGGATCATGTCCATGATGCGCTGCTCGAGCATGCGAATCTTCTCGCGCAGCATGATCGCCTGGCGCTCTTGCAGGCTCACCGTGCGCTGGCTGTGCGGGCTGCTCAGCTGCACCGTCGACAACAACTCGGCGTGACGCTCAAAAAAATCGGGCGTGTTGACCAGGTAGTTGGCAATGTCGTCTTCGGTGATCGGGTTGTTGATGGCGCTGGGCAGGTTGGAATGGGGCATGGCGGTCAGTCGTTGTTAAAGGTTCAGGTCAGGTCTGGCGGCAGCTCGGTCGGCAAGTCAATGGTGCCATGAAAAACGGTCGTGGCCGGCCCGGTCATCATGACCGGTGCGTCGCTCCCCGCCCAGGCAATGGTCAGCACGCCACCGTGGGTGTGCACGTCAACCATCTCGTCAAGCAGCCCAAGCCGGATGCCCGCCACCACCGCTGCGCAAGCGCCCGAGCCGCAGGCCAGCGTTTCACCGGCACCGCGCTCGTACACCCGCAGCCTGATCTGGCGGCGCGATTGCACCTGCATGAAACCGGCGTTGACGCGGTTCGGGAAAAACGGGTGGCGCTCGATCAGTGGCCCCTGCTGCGCTACAGGTGCGGTGTCAACATCGTCCACGACCTGCACCGCGTGCGGGTTGCCCATGGACACAATAGCTACACTAACTGTAGCTTCTTGCGCTTGAAGCATAAGGGCCAGAGGCCATTTTTGCCATAAACCATCAGGCACCGGCCGGGCCCGCCCGGGGGCAAAGGGGATGCACGGCAGATCAAACACCGGCGCACCCATGTTGACGGTGACGCGACCATCGGGGCTGAGCAGCGGCTCAATCACGCCGCCTTTGGTTTGCACCCGGATCGCGTCTTTGGCGGTCAAACCAGCGTCTCGCACAAAGCGGGCAAAACAGCGCGCGCCGTTGCCGCACTGTTCCACCTCGGCGCCGTCGGCGTTGTGGATGAGGTATCCAAAGTCAATGCCTGCCGCCGGGCTGGGGCGCACCGTCAAAATCTGGTCAGCGCCCACGCCGAAGTGGCGGTCGGCCAGAAAGCGGTACTGCGCGGTGCTCAGGTTGAAGCGGCGTTGCGTCTCATCCAGCACCACAAAGTCGTTGCCGGCACCGTGCATTTTGGTGAAGGGAATCTGCATGGGGAGCGATTATCGGCGAGCAGGGGTGGTGTGGAAAGTTCCAGCCTTGTGCAGGACCAGTTCGTGTTGAACCCGGCGCGGCGACTGGGTCATGCGCATGCGGTTTTGGGGTGTGAACACGCGCGAAACAGAGGGTGTAGAGCGCTTCGCGATTGTCGGCGCGCGCCTCGCACCCCAAAGCCCGGTCGCATGGCCCAATCACCACGCCTGAGCGCGTTTCGGGGAGATTCTTCGCGCCAAACCACTCACGTTGTGGTGCAGGTTTTTGAAGTTTGGTCGTTATGAATTTCCCTGCCAGCGCGCCACAGCTGCGCCGAATCAGTCGGGCGATGCGCTTTGCGGAGGTCAAGGAGGAGGCCGCAGGCCGGGGGACACGTAGCAAAGCACATCGCCCGACTGATTCATCAACCAATGCCATGTGCGTATCCCCCCAAAATCTTGCCCACCCACTTTGAAACGCAAACCGCATAATCTCACCCATGCCCCGCCCAAGCCAACAACGCCACCCGCCCCGCACACCCGCGCCCACGCGCGACGCGGCCACCGTTTTGCTGCTGCGCGACGGCACCAACGGCATCGAGGTGCTGATGACACGCCGCTCGGCCCAAGCCAGCTTTGTGCCCGGCGCGTACGTCTTCCCTGGCGGCGGTGTCGATGCCGCCGACGGCTGCTGCCACGCCCTGTGCCAGCGCCGCGCCACGCAAACCGCCTTGCACCTGACGCAAGCCGTCGCCGCCATTCGCGAGAGTTTTGAAGAGCTCGGCATCCTGCTGGCACGCCACGCCGACGGCCGCTGGGCCAGCCAGGACGACATCGACACCATGAACCGGCAACAACCGTTGGCCGCGCAATGCCACAGCCGCGATCTGACGCTGGCCGCCAGTGACGTCTATGTGCTGGCGCGCTGGATCACCGACCGCGACCTGCCCAAGCGCTTTGACGTGCCGTTTCTGGTCGCGCGCGCACCTGTTGGGCAAAACCCGGTGGCCGACGAGTCCGAGCAATTCGAACCGGTCTGGGTACGCCCGGCAGACGCGTTGGCGCGGCATCAGGCCGGCACTTTTTTCATGATCTTCCCAACCATCCGCACGCTGGAACGTCTGCAAACATTTGCCACGGTCGACGCCGTGCTGCGCGCCTGCGCGGTCGATGAAGAGCCGCTCTTTACCAGTTGCCCGCGCGCGGCCTTGCTGGCCGGGCGCGAGGCGCGCTTCATGGAGCACGAACTGCCTTTTGGCGAACTGGCGCTGGTCTGCCCTGACGGCCAGATCGTGCACGCGCTGGACTGGCAAAGCGATCACCCGGTGGCGTTGCTAAACAACGTGCTGCGCCTGACCGCACCCAACCCCGGCGCCATGACCGGCCCGGGCACCAACAGTTACCTGGTAGGCGAGCCCGACACCGGCTATATCGCCATCGACCCCGGCCCGGCCGACGCCGACCATCTGGAGCGCCTGTACCGCGCCGCTGGTGGCGACATCCGCATGATTGTCTGCACCCATTCGCACCCCGATCATTCCCCCGGCGCCCAGCCTTTGCAGACGATGTGTCAAGCCGCTGATCACCCGAGACCACCGATTTTGGGCTTGCCCAGCGCCGCAACCGCGCGCGCCGCCAGCGCCTTCACACCCGACAAAGTGCTACATAATAATGAGCTGCTTGCGCTTATCAAGCAAGGGCTAGAGGGCAATTTGGCATATATAAGCGGGCATACGCTGCAAGTCATCCCCACCCCTGGCCATGCGGCCAACCACCTTTGTCTGGTGCTGCTGCAAGACGGGCTGCTGTTTTCTGGCGACCACATTCTTAACGGCAGCACCACCGTGGTCGACCCGCCCGACGGCGACATGAACGACTACCTGACATCCCTCGACCTGCTGCGCGCGCTGTGCGTGGAGCACGACGTGCACTTCATTTTGCCGGCGCACGGCTATGCGATGGGCGGACCGGGCGAGGAAGCGCTGGCGGTGATTGACCAGCTTAAAGCACACCGACTGGCGCGCGAGGCCAAGGTGCAGGCCGCCATGCAAGCCATGCCGCAGGGCACCTTGGACGACTGGCTGGCGCTGGTATACGAAGACGTGCCCACGCGCCTGTGGCCGGTCGCAAAACGGTCGCTGATGGCGCATGTGGCGCGTCTCGAGTCGTTGCAACCATGAACAACGCGTCGAAGTCGACCGGCGAGCGCCTGTCCAAACGCGTGGCACATCTGCGCGGCTGCTCGCGCCGGGAGGCCGAACAACTCATCGAAGCCGGCTGGGTACAAGTCAACGGTGTCGTTACTGAAGAACCCATGGTGCGCGTGACCGATCAAACCATCGTCATCGACCCCAACGCCAGCCCGATGGCGCTGACAGATGTGACCCTGTTGCTGCACAAGCCACCGGGCTTTGACACCATGGCCCCGCTGGGCGTGGCGGGCAAGCGCGTCAAACCGGCGCAGCAACTGTTACAGCTTGCCACGCATTGGGCGCAAGACGAATCGGGTCAGCGCGTGCTGAAACACCACTTTGCCAAGCTCACAGCAGGTGTGCCGCTGGAGACTGCCGCCAGCGGGCTGGTGGTGTTCACGCAAGACTGGCGTGTGCTGCGCAAGCTGACCGAAGACGCGGCTTTGATCGAGCATGAATTTCTGGTCGAGGTTCAGGGCGAGGTCAGCGCTGAAGCACTGCACCGCCTCAACGCGCTGGGAGCCAAAGAGCAATTGCCGCCGTTCAAGGCCAGCGTCAACAGCAATAGTGAGGCCGTCACAAGGCTGCGCTTTGCCGTCAAAGGTGTACACCCCGGCCTGATTGCCTACCTGTGCGAACGCGCGGATTTGCACATTTTGTCAATGAAGCGCTTGCGTATTGGGCGTGTGACATTGGCGCATTTGCCGCAGGGGCAGTGGCGGTATTTACAGGATGGCGAGCGGTTTTAGACAGCTGTGCGTCTTCTGCTTCAAATTGCAAAGTGGCAGACGCGTTGGGTCAAACCCGCACAGCGGCAGTCTTTGGCGGCCTCCTCATGGTGGGGTACCACAAATCGTCGGCCGCCAAAGCCAGCCACTGCGCTAGCCTCAGTTGATCAAACGATGATCACTTCGCTCCGATGAAGAGCAGTCCATCTGTTTTTCCAGCATTGAGACCCATCGCAATGACTTGTCGTGAGGTCGGGTTGTAGGTTGCAACCCCTGTGACGGTTGTTCCATTGCCGAGAGCGCAGGAGTTACCGGTAAACGTCAATTGCAGGTTGACAACATTTTTGCCAGAAGGTCGCGGCGTGGCCGTGCCAGTGGTCATGCAGCTCAAATTGCCAGAAACATAGCTGCTTGAGACATTCCCGTTGGTGTCAATAACCACTGTCGAGGCCTGCGGCGCAATGGCTCCTGTTACGGCCAAACCGGTGTAAGTGCCTGCGAAACTGGTGATCGACGCGGGTTGGTCATAACCAGCGTCGTATGTTCCACTAAATTGGGTACCGTCAGAAACAGAGATGCTGATATTGGCTTTGGATGTAACCGAACCAGTATATGTGCCGTTGCCCGCGAGATGGGTAACAAAGTTGAAACCTGTCCCGGAACCGGAAAGCGTAGACCCACTGACCGTGCTGTTACCGTACAGTGCACCAACCACACTGGTGCTGGTGCCGTACAGCCCCCACGTTTCACCATTTTCAAGAACGGCCAGATTCACTGCCGTGCCATTGGCAGTCGTCCCCACCCAGAAACCTTCAGCTGACTGAGATACAGCGTTAACCGCTGGACCATCACCGCCTCCCCCACCGCATGCGCTCAAAATTATTGCTGCAGTCAATGATGTCAATCGTTTCATTTGTAATTCCCTTTTCATGGTTGTGCCACGGCGACATGCCGTCGCTCGTGCATCTTATATCAAATTAGTCTTATGTGGACTATTCCATATCAGGGTAGAGCATCGGCAGCGTGCCGACCTCAATCTATCACCCCAGCTACAAGTCGCTTCGCGCTGCCATGATTGCAGCGCGCAAAACAGCTGGGCTGACGCAAGTCCAAATGGCTGAGAAATTGGGTGTAGGCCAGTCTTACGTTTCAAAAATTGAACGCGGCGAGAGCTACGTCGATGTGATGACGTTTGTAGATTGGTGTCATTCCTGCGACTTGAGCCCTGGCAAATGCCTTGACCAAATCATCGAGACTTTTTGAACGCCAACTTCGTTTGAAGTTTTGTGTCATTCAGCTGTCAACAGCTACCCGCACACCGCTAAATCGCGTGGTAATCGGCAGGGGCGAACACCGATTTGTGGTACCCCACTATGAGGGGTTCGCCCCTGCCGGTTGCCACGCGGGAAGCACCAGAATCGCTTGCGCAAACATCCCCACCCAACAACATCTCTCGCGCAATTGTTCAGCGCAAAAATCGTTACACCCCAAACAACTGCCCCCGCGCCGCGTCGGTAATCGCCAGTACACACGGGTGGCTGATGCGCCGCTCAACCGACACAGCATAAAACTCTTCCACCAACTCAACGGTGCGGCCAATCACCGTCACGCCAAACTGGGCGCAGGTTTCTTCTTCCAGCACCGTCGGCGCCATGAACACGCCCTGCCCTTCGCGGCCAAAGGCCTTCATCAATGCGGCGTCGTCGAACTCGCCCACCACCACCGGCGCCACCTGATGCTTGGCAAACCAGCCCTCCAGTTGCTGGCGCACCGACGATGTGGCGCCAGGCACCAGCATGGGCAGGCCATCCAGACACGCCGGAAAACCGCCTTTGACGCGCGGCAACAGCCCCAAAGCGCAGAAAAAGCTCATGGCACTGCGCCCCAAGGCGTGGTTGAACGCCTTGACGCTCACCCGCTTGGGCATGGGCTCGTCGGCAATCACCAGGTCAAACCGGTGCAGCGCCAGTTGCGCCAGCAGGTCGGCGTACTTGCCCTCGCTGGCAAGCAGTTTCACTGGCTGATCGAGTTGCAAAGCGGGCTCCAGCAGCCGGTAGGCAACTGACTTGGACACCGAATCGGCCACGCCCACCCGAAAATCGAGCCGCTTTGGCTGCCCGCGCACCTGGCGCAGCGTACTCTCCAGGTCTTGCCCCAGGCTAAAGATCTGGTCGGCGTAGCCCAGCGCCAGGCGGCCGTGCTCGGTGAGTTCCAGCTGGCGCCCCACCTTGCGAAACAGCTTGCGCCCAAGCCAGTCTTCAAGCAGCTTGATCTGCCCCGACAACGTTTGTGGCGTGGTGTGCAGTTGCTCGCCCGCGCGCATGATGCCGCCAGCGCGCGCTGTCACCCAAAAATAGTAAAGATGCTTGAAATTCATGGCTTTGCCCTCAGTTGACAACCTAACGCTTCGGTTTTATCGAAGTTTAATTGTTACAAATTCGAATTTACGCGAAGTGAATTGAACTTTATAGTTTGCCCCGTGTCCACTGTTTCGGACACTGACAGGAGATACCACCATGCGTTTAAGCACCAAAGGCCGTTTTGCCGTTACCGCCATGATCGACGTTGCCCTGCGCGAAAAGCTCGGGCCGGTACCGCTGTCTGACATTTCTGCGCGCCAGCAAATTTCGCTGTCGTACCTGGAGCAAATGTTCAGCCGCCTGCGCCAGCAGGGACTGGTGGCCAGCACGCGCGGCCCCGGCGGCGGCTACACACTGGGTCACCGCACCGACGCCATCACCGTGGCTGACATCATCAGCGCGGTAGAAGACGCGCCGCCCAAAGTGAAAGCGGCCGATGCGGTCAACAAAGACATGGCGCAAGACCTGTGGGACTCAATGAACGCCCGGGTGGCCGAGTTCATGCAGTCGGTCACGCTGCGCAGCCTGGTGCTGGAGCAACTGGCCAAAGGCGTCAAGATCGAGCAAAAACCCGCGCCCAACCGTGGCGTGTTCAAAAAGCCAGCACAACAAACCGTGCGTTCCACGGCACCCAACTCGGTGTTTGCATTGGGCCAGTCGTTGCTGGCGCGCGGCTAAAAAAGTGTGAAGCCCACCGATAAGCCGGATTCTGTGCACCCAGGTTGCCCTGGATGTGACTGCCATTAATCTGGGCTGTTGGTCACCCAACAGCTCGGTGCTACCTACCCGCACACTCCGGGGGCCCCATCAACGTGTGCCTATTTGGTATTGCTGCGCGTAGAGATTGCCCGTTTCACCCAATGCAGGCAAAGCCCGCATTGACTCGTCTCTGTTGCTCTGATCCTCACCTTAGGGCGACCTGCTTGCGCAAACCGCTTGTCAGTGGACAGCCGTTAGCTGCTACGCTGCCCTATGCAGTCCGGACGTTCCTCCAGTGCCTTGTTTCCAAGATTGCACCAGCGGCAGTCTGGCGGGCTTCACGGCGCGCATTATCGCGGTTCGCCGCGTCCGTCAAATCCGTGCGTCAGTCCCTCTCCAAAGTAAGCCCGAACAGGACGCGCCAGGAAGACCAGACTAGCCAGCAGGGTCAGCAGCGCGACCGCCCCCAAAATGACCGCCAGCCTGACAAACGGCTGTCCCAAAGCCAACCGCTCTTGCACCAGCAGCACAACGGTGCGCACCCATTCCAACGCGCCAAGAGCCAGGGCAATTTGCAACACAGGTTTCACCCAGGGCCGCCGCAGGGCCATCAGCGCCAGCAAAGCCAAGGCTGCGACGACCAAGACCGCGTTATCGGCATGCATGAAGTGGGCAGCCAACAGCAAAAACGACAAAGCCACCGGGCTCAAATAGATAAAAGTCATAGCAAGTCTCGCAAGCAGAAAAAGGGCTTGAGGCAGATTATCATTGCAAGCCGCCCGATCACCACGAGCCTGCCATGATTCGTCTGTCTGAACTCAAACTACCCCTGTCTGCCCTGCCCACCGTGGCGCGCCGCGCCGCCGACGCGCCCACCGAGACCGACGCCGACCGCGCGCCGGTGGCGCATCCGTTGGCCGCGCTACGTCAACTGGCCGCACAGGCGCTGGGCGTGGCAGAGGTTGATCTGGCAGATATGCACGTCTTCAAGCGCAGTTTTGATGCCCGCCAGGCCGACATCCGCGCGGTGTACATCGTCGATGTCACGCTGCGCAACCCGGCGCAAGAAGCAGCGTTGCTGGAAAAATTCAAAGCCAATCCGCACATCCAGCCCACGCCTGACATGACGTACCACCCGGTAGCGCAAGCTCCGGCGAACTTGCCGCTGCGTCCGGTGGTAGTGGGTTTTGGCCCGTGCGGTATTTTTGCTGCGCTGCTGCTGGCGCAAATGGGTTTCAAGCCGATCGTGCTGGAGCGTGGTCGCCCGGTACGCCAGCGCACCCAGGACACCTGGGGTCTATGGCGCAAGCATGTGCTCATGCCCGAATCGAACGTGCAGTTTGGCGAAGGCGGTGCGGGCACGTTCTCGGACGGCAAGCTGTGGAGCCAGATCCGCGACCCGCGCCACCTCGGGCGCAAGGTGATGGAAGAGTTTGTTGCGGCCGGTGCGCCGCCCGACATCTTGTTTGAAGCGCACCCGCACATTGGCACCTTCAAGCTGGTGAAGGTGGTGGAGAGCTTGCGCGCGCAGATCATCGCGCTGGGTGGCGAAGTGCGCTTTGAGCAGCGGGTGATTGATTTGCAGATTGACACCACCCACGGCCAGCGCCAGGTGCGCGGTCTGACGGTGCTGAACCAGGCCACCGGCCAAACCGAAAATCTGCACGCCGATCAGGTGATTCTGGCACTGGGCCACAGCGCCCGCGACACCTTTGCCATGCTGCACGAGCGCGGCGTGGCCATGCAGGCCAAGCCGTTCTCGGTGGGTTTCCGCATCGAGCACCCGCAAAGCGTGATCGACCGCGCGCTGTGGGGTCGCCATGCGGGCAGCCCGGTGCTGGGCGCAGCCGCTTACAAACTGGTGCACCATGCCAAGAACGGCCGCGCGGTGTACAGCTTTTGCATGTGCCCGGGTGGCACGGTGGTGGCCGCCACCAGCGAGCCGGGGCGGGTGGTGACCAACGGCATGAGCCAGTATTCGCGCAACGAACGCAACGCCAATGCCGGCATCGTGGTCAACATCGAACCAGCGGACTTTCCCCAGGAGGCAGCTGATTTTTACAAGGCTTTTGAGCCTCTAGCCGCCGCCCGCTATGCGCAAGAAGCTATTGAATCAAGAGCAATTGATGCACACGCCGTGCATCCGCTGGCGGGCATCAACCTGCAGCGCGCGCTGGAAGCTCAGGCGTTTGAGCTGGGTGGCGGTACTTACGAAGCGCCAGGGCAACTGGTGGGCGACTTTATTGCAGGGCGGCCGTCCACGGCGTTTGGCAGCGTGTTGCCGTCTTACAAACCGGGGGTGAAGTTGGGCGACCTGCATGCCGCTTTGCCAGACGATGCGATTGCAGCGATGCGTGAAGCCTTGCCAGTGTTTGGCAAGAAGATCAGGGGCTTTGACATGGCCGACGCGGTGCTCACCGGCGTGGAAACGCGCACCTCCAGCCCGCTGCGCATGCCACGCGGCGAAGATTTTCAAAGCATCAACACCGCAGGGCTGTACCCCGGTGGCGAAGGTGCGGGCTATGCCGGGGGCATCTTGTCCGCGGGCGTGGATGGCATCAAGCTGGCTGAGGCCGCGGCCTGCGCTATTGCTCAAATCAGCACGACCTGAGCACCACTGCGGGCAGCGGTACAGTCTTGTTCTGCGCTGTCTTCAAAAGGGGTCAAGCATGAATATCTGGACCGCACAAAGCAACCCGACCAAGCAAACCCTGGCCGCAGGGTTCTTGACCGCGATGGGTGGGGTGCTGCTCTTTGCCTTTAGGCATTTCAGCAACATCAACACCAAGGCCGGTTTTTTACTGGGGCTGTTCCTGTTGGTGCTGGGCGTGTGGGGACTGCTCGCCACAGGCACACAAACCATCACCATTGACCCGAAGCGGCGGCGCATCACCGTTGCCGACACGACCCGCTTTGGAACCAAAGAGCGTGTCATCCGGTTTGACGAAATCACCCATGTGGGTATTGGCTACTTGGGCAAAAAGTCCAACTTTGTGGAGTGGTACTACCTGAGCCTGACACTGCGCGATGGTAAACGCTACGCGCTGTTTGCACCCGGCAGGTTTTACGACGGTGCCAGCAACCGTGCGAATGTGGAGGGCTGGCGCGACCGGCTGGAAGGGTATTTGCGCGGCTGATGCACCACCCTCAGCCCGCGCGTTTAAACAACGCCAGCAACGACCCCGCCACGATGAACAGGCTGCCAAAGGTGCGGTTCATGGCGCGGATGTGGCTTGGCTCTTTGAGCGCGCCCAGCACGCGCGAGGCCAGCGCGGTGTAGCCTGACATCACCACCATGTCGGTAAAAGCCAGCGTGGCGCCGATGATCAGGTATTGCGGCAGCAGCGGCTGACTCAGGTTGATGAACTGCGGCACCACCGCCAGCAAAAACACCGTGCCCTTGGGGTTGACGATGTTGATCAACCAGGCCTTCAGAATCAGCGACCGCTGCGTGACCACCTCGCCGCTGTCGCGGATCGCCACCATCGGCCGCGCTGGCGCGCGCCACTGCGCAATGCCCAGCCACACCAGATAGCCCACACCCAGCCACTTGACCACGGTAAACGCTGTGGCTGAGGCGGCAATCAGCGCGCCCAGGCCCACGCCCACCACAGCCAGTTGCGTCCAGATGCCCAGCACCAGGCCAAAAATGGTGACGTAGCCATACTTGAAGCCGTGGTTGAGCCCCGCGCTCATCGACGCAATCGCACCCGGCCCAGGCGAGATACTGATAGCCCAGGAGGCGGCAAAAAAGGCAAGCCAGGTTGAAAGTTCCATCACCTGAGTTTAGTGGATGGGACGAAACCGCCGGGCCCGCGTCAACCACCAGCCAGGTCCTAGAATGAATCTCAGAATTGTCGATGTCTGACACCTTATGCAACCCTTGCCCTCCTTGCGTCCTGATGTTGGAACGGATGTGCATGATTGCTTCATCGCCGGCTTGTTGCACGACTTTGGCAAGATGGTGGTGGCGCAATTCATGCCAGCTGAATATAGACGCGCGATGGAGATGAGCCTGTGGCAGGAAGTGCCGCTGCACCAGACCCTGGCAGAAGTGATTGGGGTAGACCACGCCGCGGTGGGAGCCATGCTGGCAGATAACTGGCGCTTTGATCCTGAATTGGTGAACGCCATCCGTTTTCAGCATGAGCCCGAACAATGCGACACCGACATGATGGCCAGCGTGGTGGCCACCAACCAGATCAGCAAGCAACTGGGTTTCGACTTTGGCGGCTGCAGCGTGGTGCAGGCGCTGTGTGTCAGCGTGGCTGGGCGACTGGGGGGCTCGCTGGGTGCCGTCAGGAGCCGCTTGGGCAATCTGGAACACTTGCTGCAGGAAGCCAAATTGTTTTCCAAAATTTGAGGTCACAGCCATGTCAGACACCCTCACCTTCATGACTTGGAGCCGACACTTTGAAACCGGCCTGGCGTTGGTCGACCAACAGCACCACGCGCTGGTCGACATGATCAATCAGGCCGCGCCGCATCTGGCGGTGAACGACGACGTAGCCAAACGCGCGGTGGGACCGCTGCTGGACAACCTGACGCGCTACGCGTTGGTGCACTTTCGGGACGAAGAGCAGCTGATGGTGCAAAAAAGAATGGCACCCGCCTACCTGCAACAGCACCACAAGACGCACCAAGCCTTTGTGGATGAGGTCACTGCCATGCGCAGGCAGTACGAGCAGGAAGGCACTGTATCTGGCACCGATTTGCTGCGATTCTTAAGCAGTTGGCTGAGCTTTCATATCCTGCTGGAAGACCAGCGCATGGCCAGCCAGATGCGCGACATGGACAGTGGGCAAAGCGCGCAGCAGGCGTTTGAACATGTGAACCAGGCGCAGGACGGTGCGCATGCGGTTTACAACAGTGCCATGCTAGATTTTTTCACTCTATTGACCGAACGTAACCAAAAGTTGGCCTTGGCCAACGCCGAAGTGCGCCAAGCGCAAACGGCGCTGCAAGTGCTCAACCAGTCTTTGGAGCAGCGGGTGCAGGAGCGTACCCAAGATCTGGCAGCCACGATCCAACAGCTTGAACAAACGCAGGGTCAATTGCTGCAAGCCGAAAAAATGGCGGCTGTGGGACAACTTGCGGCTGGGGTGGCGCATGAAATCAACAACCCCATTGGGTTCATCACTTCCAACCTTGGCACCTTGGCTGAGGATGTCAAAAAACTTTTTTCACTGCTCGACACCGTGGATGAGGTTCGGACGGACTTGCCTGCGCCTAGGCGCGCTGGGTTGGATGCGGCCATCCAACAAGCCGACCTGACTTACCTGCGCGAAGATGTGCCGGATCTGATTCGCGAGTCTCTCGATGGCCTGGCTCGGGTCAAACGCATTGTGAGTGACTTGCAGGAATTTTCCCGCGCGGACGACGGCCAGTGGACCGCGGTGAATCTGAATGAGGTGTTTGAAAGTGCGCTCAACGTGGCGAGCAACGCGCTCAAATACAAGGCCACTTTGGTGAAAGATCTTCAAACCCTGCCGCCGGTGGTGTGCATTGCCACACAACTCAACCAGGTGCTGGTGAATTTGCTGGTCAACGCGGCTCAGGCACTGGACAAGGACAAGCAAGGCACGATCACCGTGCGCAGCGGCGCGTCCACTGACAAGGTTTGGTTGGAGGTCGCAGACAACGGTTGTGGCATGACGCAAGAGGTTCAAAAACGCATCTTTGAGCCTTTTTATACTACCAAACCGGTGGGGCAGGGTACGGGTTTGGGTCTGTCAATTTCTTGGGAGATCATTGCGCGTCACCATGGCACTTTGGAGGTCAACAGTTCACAACGTCAGGGCACCACGTTTCGCGTCACCTTGCCGCAACACCAGCCACAAAACCGACAGGTTTAGCGTGCGGCGGAGCTCAGAGAATCCTCACGCACGTTCACCACCAATTCGGTGCCCCCAATGCGCAGGAAGTTCGCAATCTTCCCAATCAAGCGTGCATCGAGCTGGTGACCCGCAGACAGCATCAACATGCCGCTGGGTGTGACCAGGTCGCGTGAGAGCACCATACCAGGCCGGAGTTCGTCCATGTTAAGCGCCACTTCACGCACCGACTCTTTGCGCGTGGCTTCTGGCTTGGGCTCATCAAAAAGCGATATCAGAGCAGCAACCACCTGGGGGTCGTAGCGTTTGCCGGTGCTGTGAGTCACAATGATTCGCGCCTCTTCGGGTTTGAGTTTGGCCTGCGTCAAGGTGCCGATCTGCATGTTGTCGTAGTCGCTCGCTACACTCAAAATGCGCGCGCCAATCGCAATCTGGTCGCCGCTGATTTGCTGTGGAAAACCGGAGCCATCAAAGCGCTCAAATTGCGTGGTGATGATTTCCGACGCTTCGCGCAAATCAGGCAGCGGCAGCAGCAGCAATTCGGCCTGTGCGGTGTGTTTTCGGTAGGCATCGAGTTGCTCGGGCGTCATCATGGCCACGGGTGTGTTCAGCAGCTCGTCAGAAAAACCAACTTTGCCAATCTCGTGCAACAGCCCGGCAACAAAAATCTGCTGCACCAGCTTGTTGTCCAGGTTCATCTTGATGGCAATGCGGCGCGACAAATCTGCAACCCGGCGCGCGTGTCCTGATAAATTGCCCCCGCGCATTTCCAGCAGGGTCGAGAACACCTTGATGGACGTGAAAAAATTGGCTTTGAGCTGCTCGTTGGCCAATTGCAATTCGCGGGTGCGCGCCTGCACCTTGTCCTCCAGGCTGGCATTGAGCTCCTTCAGGGCTTGGTTTTGCGCAAGGGTCAAGGCTTCAAGCCGCATCTTCTCGCGGCTCAGCGCTTGGTGTTCGAGTGCGCCTCGGACCATCAAAATGATGTCGTTGTCATCCCAGGGTTTGGTGATGTAGCGGTAAATTTCGCCGCGGTTGACGGCATCGATGATGGCGCTCACGTCCGAGTAGCCGGTGAGTAGCAAACGCATGGTGTCAGGCCAGCGCCTGCGCACCTCGGCGAGGAACTGTGCACCATCCATCACCGGCATACGCATGTCAGAAATAACCAGATCAACAGTTTGGGCGGCCATCACCTGCAATCCTGCTGCGCCACTTTCTGCCGTGATGGTGGTCCAGCCTTTGCCTCGAAAAAGACGCTTGAGCGCCGACAGCACATTAGGTTCGTCGTCCAGGCATAAAACTGTGGGCAGGTTTGGCGCCACCAGATCGGCAGGTGCAAGTGATGCTGCTGTCATATTCTGTTACTCAAACGTTATCGACCACAGCGACATGGTCGGTCTGCTTCAGTGGCAAACAAATCCTGAATGTGCTGCCGACGCCCACCTGCGACTGCACGCTGATGCTGCCACGGTGCTTCTGGATAATGCCGTAAGCCAGTGACAACCCCAGCCCTGTGCCCTTGCCTACCGGCTTGGTGGTGAAAAAAGGCTCATAGATGCGATTCAGGTTTTCAGGGGGAATGCCCTTACCGGTATCCTGAATTTCAACCCAGACTTGATCCCCCTCCTGACCAGTGCGGATGGTGATGGTGCCATGGCCCTCGATGGCGTTTGCAGCGTTGACCAACAAATTCATGAACACCTGATTGAGCTGAAACGGAAAGCATTCGATATGCGGGATGCCGGCATAGGCCTTGACAACCTCGCACTTGTATTTGAGCTCATTCCACACCACACGCAAGGTGCTTTCCAAGCCAGCCTCAATATCGGCGTACTGAAACTCCGCTTCGTCCACATGCGAAAAGTCTTTTAAATCTTGCACGATACGCTTGACGCGCTGCAAGCCGTCAATCGATTCCTTGAGCAGATCAGCCATGTCGGTACGCAAAAAATTAATGTCAATGTCTTGCGCAAGATGTAACAGCTGTTGCTGCTGCGGACCAGGCAATGTCGATTGCGCTTGCTCGTACGCGGCTATCAGCTTGAAAATGTCCTTGACATAATTTTGCAAAGTACCCAAGTTGGAATTAACAAACCCAACCGGGTTGTTGATCTCATGCGCCACACCCGCTGCGAGCTGGCCGATAGAGGCCATGCGCTCAGACTGGAGCAACTGATTTTGTGCTGCTTCGAGCTTCTGGATCAACAAACTCTGCAACTCTTTTTCGCACTCCAGCTTTTCATTGGCCGCATTCAAATCAGCGGTGCGCTCCAGCACACGTTCTTCCAAAAAATCGCGTGAATCGCGGAGCGCTTGCTCTGCCTGCATGCGCTCGGTGATATCCTGAAAGCTGAACACGCGGCCAATGGTTTGCTCGTACAAAAACTGGGGTCTTGAGCTCACCTCAAAGATGCGCCCGTCAACATGGTGCAGCAGCGCACGGGCTTCATCGTTGCGCATCACCGCATTGAGTTGCTGTCGCAACAGCTCAGACTCGTTAACTTGCGAGACAACAAAGTCCAGGATACGACCGTCATCCTGCCAGTTCAAAAGTTCTGACGGAATATCCCACATTTGGCCAAACATACGGTTCATGCTGCTGACCTTGCCATGCCAGTCCAGCACCACAATACCGTTACCGGTCGATTCAAGCGTCGCGCGCAGTTGCGACAAAGTATGCGCCAGGGCTTCTTCTGCAACCCGCTCCTGTTGCGACGGCACGGCACTGATCATCAGCATGGGTTTATCGTCAGGCGTGATCACCACCACACTTTTGCGTACCGACATCAAATCACCACCGCTGCGCCGGTATTGCGCCTCTTGATCGGCCACTTGCTGGTACTGCCCGGCCTGCGCGTCCTGCCAGTAAAACAAGTCTTTTAAATCGGTTTCCACATCGGTGATTGGCAATCCCTGCAGCTTGCCAGACTCGTAGCCCAACGCGCTGTACGCCGATGCGTTGGCCAGTTCAATTTGCAAATTTTCAGGGTTGACCAGCAGCATCAGCTCAGGGCAATGGTCTAGCATCAGGCGTGCAAGCTCAATCATGGTTTGTTCCCAGTAGCCTTCTTGGACGACGCGTCAAAGTAATAACTCACCCGTGTGCGCGGGCTGAGGTAGTTGAATATCTCTCGTGGAATCTGGATTGGGCGTATGGCTTTGGCAATGTTCAGGTCAAGCTCTGTCTCCATGTCCAACAAAATCGCTTCTTCTTTGGGTATTTCTGCGTCGTAAATCATCACCACCGGCTTCATGGGCCTGGCGGTGTTGACCGTAGCCACCATGCCAACGGAGCCATTGGACAGTTGCACGATCGTGCCAGGTGGGTACACACCCAAACAGCGAATCAAAACCTGCAAGAACTTGGCGTCAAACTTGGTGCGCAGCTTGGCAAACATCAGCGAAAGTGCCTCATGTGGAGTCAGCGCGTCAGCCAAATTGGTGGGGTTGCACAACTCATCGTAAAAATTGGCAATAACCACCAAACGTGCCAGCGGGTTTATGGCCTGGCCCTTGAGTTTGGCTGGGTAACCGCTACCGTCGTCGAGCTCATGGTGTTCGCGAATGATGGCGATGGCGGGTGCAGCGAGCTGCATGCGCTTCGCAATGTCAACACCAAACTGGCAATGCATCTCAAACAGACCGCGTTCGGCTTGCGTCAATGGTTCGATCTTGAGGAGAATTCTGCTGGGAACCTCCTTGTGTCCGATGTCGTGCAACAGGGCGCCCAAGCCCAATACACCGGCCACCTCAGACGGCAGGTGCAGGTCGCGCGCCATCATCAAGGCCAGCATGGTGACGTTGAGCGAATGAAAGTACAAATCCTCACCACCCAGCTTGTCGCCCATCACCTGAATGGCCAGCTCTGGCGCCGACAGGATCGAGTCCGCTATTTTGGTAACCAAGTCCGTGGCCTGAGCTACCGTCTCCCTGGGTTGGCTGTAAAGGCTTTTTTCAATGTTATGAATAATGCCCACGGTGTTTACAAAAGCGCTCTCAATGCGTTGCGCTTGTGCGCGCTGCTCTTGCATACGCTGCATCATGAATCGTTTGCTCTGCAAGATGGTTGAATTCGTTGCACTCGTTGCAACCAAGTCTGGCGACTCGGCTGGTTGCTCAGGAGCGCGTGTTGGCGTCAGGCTACCGTCTGCTGCTGGCACCGCAATTTTGGATGTGTCTTTTGCGTGCATCGCCGCCGGGTCGCTGAGCTGCGGATTGATGCGAATCTTTTGCACTCCCAACGCCCGGATTTCAGCGAGCTGGACAGCGGATTTGATTTTGAAGTGGTTAAACGAAAACGGATGTTCAAACCACTTCAGATCCAAGTAAATGTAATGCCCCACTTGCAGCGCGGCCACAGGTATTGTCAGTGACTCAACAGGCTCCACACAATCACCTTGTCGACTTGTCAGACTGGCGTTGTTGCAATGCGTCCTGCAATCGCCGATTAGCCGCCATCAGCTCCCGATTGGTGTTTTGCAACTGACCCTCCAATTGACGGTTTTCTTCAAAGACTTGCCGGTGCGCAATGGCTTGGTTGATTTGATCGCGCAGCGCATCGTCGTCCCATGGCTTGGTCAGAAATCGGTAAACCGCGCCTTCGTTGATGGCATCGGTGACCGACTGCAATTCGGTGTAGCCAGACAGCACGATGCGAATCGTGTCCGGGTAAAGGGCCTTCGCAGTCCGCAAAAACTCCACACCCGTCATTCCTGGCATGCGTTGATCAGACAAAATAATGTCCACGCGGTGCTCAGCCAGCACGCGCAGACCTTCATCACCACTGTTGGCGGACAATAATTTATGACCGTCGCGGCGAAACAAGCGCCTGAGCGCCGACACAATACTGGGCTCGTCATCTACCAGCAAAAGAGTGCGCTGGGGTTTCTTGAAATGCAACAAATGTTCGGGGAGCTGGCGCACTTGCGTGAACAAGGCTTCAACTTCTGTGGGCGTTACCGGCTTTGAAAAAAAGTAGCCTTGAATCTCGTCGCACAGGTTGTTGCGCATGATTTCGCATTGAGCTTCGGTTTCAACCCCTTCGGCGATGGCTTTCATGCCCAAGCCATGCGCCATGGAAATGATTACCTTCACCAACATCATGGCGCTGGGGTTGGTGGTGATGTCGCGCACAAACGACTCATCAATTTTGACCTGGTCAAACGGAAAACGCTTGAGGTAGCTGAGCGACGAATACCCGGTGCCGAAGTCATCCAGTGAAAGTTTTACGCCCAGCGCCTTGAGTGCCCGTAGCATGGCCTCGTTGCGCGGTACGTCGTCCATCAGGGCGCTTTCGGTCACTTCAATATGGATCTGTGCCGAATCGACGCTGGATTTTGTCAAGGCGTCATGCACCTGGGCCACGAAGTCGTTGTCGCGAAATTGCAGTGGCGAGGCATTGATGGCGATGTGGGGAATATCAATTCCCATGTCCACCCAGTGGCGAATGTCTTGACAAGCCCGATTCAAAACCCATTGGCCAATGGCAACAATCAGGCCAGCTTCTTCGGCAAGCGGGATGAATTGCGCCGGCGACACATTGCCCAGTTCAGGATGGGTCCAGCGCAGCAAGGCCTCCAGACCACAAATATGACCGGAGTGCAAAGCCACCTGTGGCTGATAGACCAGGCTCAACTCCTGGTGCGCGATGGCCAGCCGCAAAGCGCGGGTCATGGCATCACGCGCCAGCGCCTGTTCGTAAAGCTCGACGCTATAGAACGCATAGGCGTTACGCCCCTTGTCCTGGGCGCGATGCATGGCTATTTCGACAGCCTTGAACAACGCCTCAAAATCTGCACCGTTGTCCGGGTAGCTCACGATGCCGATCGATGCGGTGATGCTCAGCTCTTGATCACCCAGCTTGCAGGGTTGCGCCAGTTTGCCCAGCAGTTCTGTCGCCAAGTGGGCAGCTCCCAGATGATCGGTACCAGGCAGCACCAACACAAATTCTTTACCACCCAAGCGTGCCACCGTATCTTGTTCACGCACCGACTCACTCAGCCTGCGCGCCATCTCCACCAGCAATTGGTCGCCCTGCTGATGCCCCAGCGTGTCGTTGATGTTGCTGAAGTGCTCCAGTGTCACCAGCATCATGGTCAGCGGCTGATTGGCGCGTTGCATCATACTCAAGGCCAAAACGCTTCGATCATGCAGCAAAGTGCGGTTGGGCAGGCCAGTGAGTGGGTCAAAGTGTGACAACCATTGGATGCGACTCTCAGCGGCCTTGGTTTGGCTTAAGTCGCTGAAATTGGCCACATAGTGCGTAATTTTCCCGCGCTGGTCAATCAGGGCGGAAATAGCCAACCACTCTGGATAAATGCTACCGTCCTTCCTTTTGTTCCATATCTCGCCTGACCAATGTCCTGCGCTGGTCAGTGCATCCCACATGGCCTTGTAATAGGCGATATCTTGGCGACCAGAACTCAGAATACGCGGATTTTGCCCTAGCACCTCCGCACGGTCATAACCCGTGATGAGGCTGAAGGTAAGGTTGACCATGACAATGGTGCCCGCTGCATCGGTCACGATGACACCTTCCTGGGTTTGCTGAAAAATTTGGTTGGCCAGTTGCAATTGCTGGTCTTGCTGTTTACGCTTGGCAATGTTTCGCGTAACCCCCACAATACCGATCAACTGCTGTTGCTCGTCATACAAGCCGCTAGTGGAGACCTCGGTCCAGACCTTGCTGCCGTCCTTGCAGGGTTGCTCAATTTCCCGTTGAAACGATGAAAACGCCAACCCGGCGGCGTGATCAACCCTGCTTTTCTCGATGGCTCGCTGCACCAAAGCAGCATCCTCTGTTGCAACAATATTGGACAAATTTTTGGCCATCAGTTCATTGGCCTTGTAACCGCTCAGCAATTCAACAGAGGGACTGATGTAGGTGAAGTTGCCCTGCAGGTCGGTAGTCCAGATCACGTCGCGAATGTTCTGGGTCAGCAACTGGAGTTGATGCTCACTTGTGCGCAAGGCAAGTTCAGCGCGGCGCCGTTGCACCACATGCCAAATGGACTCCGAGATCAGGCGCACCGTCTCTACGTCGTTGTCGGTATAGGCAGTGGCCTTGTTGCCTACACCGGTCATCATGCGCACCAATCCGTTGGCCATGACAGGAACGCTGATCAGGCGCGCCAGGTGTGCATGCCCTTGAGGCAACCCGTGTTTGTTCGTGGCGTTAGCGTAATCGTTGATGACCACCGGAGCGCGCTGACGCAAGGCATCGGCCCAGATGCCTGCCTGACTCACCGGGTAATGGTTGTCATAGGCGGCAGTGCAGTAATTGGACAATGTTGCCTTGGACCAGGCCACCAGTTCAATGGTTTCCTGATCGTCGTGCACCAGGTGAATAAAGGCGATTTGGCTACCCGTGAGTTTTTCGGCCAGTTCCTGACCATATTGCATGAAGGCTCGCTCACTCATGGATTCGGCTGCTACAGACAGGGTCAGCAAGGCCTCTGACAGAAACGATTTCCGCTCAAGTTGCGCTTTAATCTGCAACTGCTCAGTCAGGTCGCGAACCACCATGCAGGTCAGCTTCCTGCCGTCTGCGCCTTGAAAAACCTGAGACAAAACTTCGGCTGGAAACTTGCCCCGACCAGGTCTGACAAAGTTGAGTTCACCCGAAAAATGGCCCGTGCGCGAGCGCTCGGCCAGGGCTTCAGGTAGACGCGGGTCTGACAGGTCGACTAAATCATTGCGATGCAATTGCAGCATCTGGGTTGAGTCGTAACCGAACAACTGGCAAGCTTGGGCGTTGGCTGCCACGATAGCACCGTCAACTTGCGTCAACAAAATGGCATCCATGCTGTTCTCAAACAGCGCGCGATATTGTTGTTCGCTGGTCTTCAGGGCTGCCTCTGAAGCCTGTGCCAGCGCCAAAGCCGCTTGCTGTTGGTTCATGGCTTCAAGGATACGCAGGAGTTGATGCCGAATCAGCGCGTACAGCAACACTGACGTGACCGCGACAAACAGCCAGCCTTTGAAGGTGCTGACCTGGGCGAATTGGATCAAGTCGGGGAACAGCCAAGCTGCAACTTGGTCTGAAAACCCAATCCAGAGGCTGGCTACGAGCGCGTAAACCCAAACCAGCCGTGCGGCGCTGGTGCTGGCTTGTCGGACATGGGATGTAACGGGGGTCAAAGTCATGTTGCAAACATTTGCACTCTGATGGTTGTGCACCGCAGTCTACACAGCAGACTGGGCTTTATGTGAGCTAACGCTGATTTACCCACCCACTTTCTTTGCAAAACTTGATTTGGCGCATAAAGACCTGCGCGCAATGTGAATCCGCTTTGCGCATCAAGGCGAAGCGGATACCTTGACTCAGCCCTGGCTGTTTTGCAAGGCCGCGATACGGTCTTCCAGCGGCGGGTGGGTCGAAAACAAGGCGCCCATGCCACCGGCAATACCCAAGGCCGCCACGCTCTTGGGCAACTCACCCGGCTGCATACCGCCCAAGCGCGCCAGTGCGTTGATCATGGGCTGCTTGCGCCCGAGCAGTTGAGCCGAGCCCGCGTCAGCACGGAACTCACGCTGGCGGCTGAACCACGCCACGACAATGGCGGCGGCAAAACCGAGCACGATGTCGAGCACCAAGGTGGTGATCATGTAGCCAATGCCCGGGCCGCTGGAGCGCTCGTTGCCCTTGTTCAGGAAGCTGTCGATGGCATAACCGATGACCCGGCTCAAGAACACCACAAAGGTGTTCATTACGCCCTGGATCAGCGTCATGGTGACCATGTCGCCGTTGGCCACGTGGGCGATTTCATGGCCAATGACGGCCTCGATCTCTTCGTGCGTCATGCCTTGCAGCAAGCCGGTGGACACCGCCACCAGAGCCGAGTTCTTGAACGCGCCGGTGGCAAAGGCGTTGGGTGCACCTTCAAAGATGCCCACTTCAGGCATGCCGATGCCAGCGCGCTCGGAGAGCTTGCGCACGGTGTCAACAATCCACGCCTCGTCCTGGTTGGCCGGATGGTTGATGATGCGCACCCCCGAGGTCCACTTGGCCATCGGTTTGCTGATCAACAGCGAGATGATGGCGCCACCAAAACCGATCACCAACGCAAAGCCCAGCAGCGCGCCCAGGTTCAGGCCTTCAGCCGTCAGGTAACGGTTCACCCCCAACAAGCTGGCCACCACGCCCAGCACCGCCACCACCATCACATTGGTGAGTACAAATAAAAGAATGCGTTTCATGATTTCCTTGTCAGTAAAAAACAAGCGGCCTGGCCGCGAGATGGACGCAATGGTAGTGGCGCATGCGCGAAATTCAAGTTAACGCAGCGGCAAATCCACACAAGACCGGGCGAATTGCGCGGCTATGGCCGGGGCGATTGCATGTCGCGCGCTGCCCGGAAAACCGTCGGATCAGCGTAATAGTCCGGTACGTCATTGCCCAGCCACCAGCCAGGCACCCCCAGCACTGGCAAGTGCGCAAACGGTTTGCCCGCGAGCTTGTCGGCGCTCAGATCAGCAGCCACCCAGGCATCTATATCCGCTATGCTGTTTGTAGCTGCTTGCGCACGGTAGACATGGGCTGTGATCGATTTTCTTGGGCAAACCAGCTTCTCCAGCAAAGCGTGGCCAAAGAGCACCAGCTGCGCCTCTTGCCACTGCCCACGCAGGTCGCCAAACACCTGCTGCCAGTTTTTGGCCGCCAAGGCGTCCCACAAGGCATCGGGGGCGAACAGGAACGCGACGTTTTCGTCAAACACGGTGAGCGCATCACGCGCCGGGCCACGCACCGGGGCAATACCAGTGCGCGCGATTTGTGCCATGTGCAGTTGGTTCAGGCGGGCTTTGGTGCGGGGAAAGTGCAGCCACGCCAGGCCATTGAAAAAGTCATGCAAGCCCTCACGGGTTGGGCACTTCTTGCTCTCAAAAATATATTTTTCGTAGGCTACGCCAGCGGGCAGATCGGCTTGCGGCACGAAGTGCACTGGCGCTACGCCTGGGTCAGGCCAGAGGGTGCTTGCTGCGGTATTCAGCGCGGCGGGCTGGGACTGGCCAGCGATGACTTGTTGGGCTGCGGGTTCGCCCACCGCGCGCCACGGGGCTAGCCAAGGAGCATGCCAGTGGATGGCGGCGAGTTCGTTGCCAATGGCCTGATTGGCTCGCCCCGCTGAATTGGGGTCAGAGCCCAAATCGGTGCTGCGTTGTGGGGTGCGTCGCGCGTCACAGCCCGAATTGGGATCTGACCCCAATTCAGCTACCGACTTCAATTCAGTGCCCCACCACGCGCCAGGGCAAGGCCTCGCCAGCGCACAAGGGTTTGAGTTCAGCCTGGCCAAAGGCAAACTTTTCCGGCACGGTCCACGCCTCGCGCTTCAGGGTGAGCGTGCTGGTGTTGCGTAGCAGGCCGTAAAAATCGGCCCCGTTAAAGCTGGCAAAGGCTTCGAGCTGGTCGAGCTTGCCGACCGAATCAAACGCTTGGGCGTAGAGTTCCATGGCGGTGGCTGCGGTGTAGCAACCGGCGCAGCCGCTGGCGTGCTCTTTCAGGTGCACCGGGTGCGGCGCGCTGTCAGTGCCCAAAAAGAATTTGGCGCTGCCGCTGGTGGCTGCTGCCAGCAAGGCCTGGCGGTGCACTTCGCGCTTGAGTACCGGCAGGCAGTAGTAGTGCGGGCGGATGCCGCCGGTAAACAGCGCGTTGCGGTTGAACAGCAGGTGGTGCGCGGTGAGCGTGGCCGCAGTAAAGCGATCGGACGCTTGAACATATTGCGCCGCATCAACCGTGGTGATGTGCTCAAAGACAATTTTCAGCTCGGGAAAATCGCGGCGCAGCGGGATCAGCTGGGTGTCGATGAACACCGCTTCGCGGTCAAACAAATCAATTTCTGGCGCGGTCACTTCGCCATGCACCAGCAGTGGCATGCCCAGGCGTTGCATGGCTTCGAGCGTCTTGTAGGTGTGGCGCAAGTCGGTCACGCCGGCATCGCTGTTGGTGGTGGCACCGGCCGGGTAGAGCTTGACGGCCACCACACCTGCGTCTTTGGCGCGGGCAATTTCATCGGCGGGCAGCTTGTTGGTGAGGTACAGCGTCATCAAGGGCTCGAACGCCACCCCCTGCGGCACGGCGGCCTGGATGCGCGCCTTGTAGGCAAGTGCCTGCGCCACACGGGTGACTGGTGGGCGCAAATTGGGCATGATGATGGCGCGGGCAAACTGAGCGGCGGTGTGCGGCACCACGCAGGTCAGCGCGTCGCCGTCACGCACGTGCAGGTGCCAGTCGTCCGGGCGGGTGAGGGTCAGCGTCTGTAGCGAGGGTTGCGGTGAAGTCATGGCGGGATTATGGGGTGTCGGCATGCGCAACGAGGTAGTCCCACAGCGCCTGCGCGTCGTGCTTGGGCTCGCTCTGCGCGGTGCGCCCTGCGGTCGCCGTCGGCTTGGTCGCCTCGCGGTGCAAAGGACGTTCGCGGTAGGCGCGCACTTCCATGGTGATATGCAAGTCTTTGAGTTCGGGCGGCGCGGCGCTGACGAGTTTTTTGGCACGCAACTCTTTTTGCACCGCACTCATCGGCAAAAACGCGATGCCGTGGCCTTCGAGTGCCATCGCTTTGAGGCCCTCGGCCATATCGGTTTCATACACGCGGTCCAGGTGGATCGGCGCACTGCTGCGCTTGAGGATCAGTTCCACCATTTGTCCGAGATAAGCGCCTTGTGCGTAGCCCAAAAAAGGCAGCGGCCGCTTGGGCTTGCCAGGCAGCTCGTAGAGCGGGTTGCCATGCGCGTCGGGCTTCACATAGGGCGCCACCAGCTCCTGACCCAGCGTCACCATCTCGTAGCGCTTGGTATCGAGCTGATTGGGTTGCGACGGATGGTGGTAGGCAATGAGCAGGTCACAGCTGCCTTCCACCAGACGCATCACCGCGTCGTGCACGTTGAGCGCAATCAAGCGACTCTTGATCGGGCCAAAGGTGTCGCGCAAGCCCGACACCCAGGCCGGAAAAAACGTGAATGCCAGCGTGTGCGGCACAGCAAATTCGATCACATCCTGTGCCGCCGTGGCGTGCCCGCGCAGCATGGCACGCGTGGTCTGCAGCGCCTGCAACACCTCCAGCGACTGCGCGTAAAGCGTCTCACCGGCAGGCGTCAGGCGCGTCGGGTAGCTGCTGCGGTCCACCAGGTCGGAACCAGCCCAGGCTTCGAGTGACTGGATACGCCTGGAGAACGCCGGTTGCGTCACGTGGCGCAACTGTGCCGAACGGCTGAAACTGCGCGTCTCGGCTAGGCTGACAAAATCTTCAAGCCATTTGGTTTCCATCAGCCACGACCGTTTCTATGTCAGCAAGGCCAGATACGCTTCGCGCGTTGGCGGGGCCACCGCCGCCAGTACCTGCGCGTAGGCGGTCTGGTGGCGCGCCAGCAGGCGCGCCGACGCGACGATTCTGGAGCGGCAAAACCAGTGGCAACTGTGCTGGAACAAAAACAGCTCGGCCATAAAAGTGAACGCTTTTTGCTTGGGTGACTGCCCGGGCTGATCTTTTTCAGCCTGCATCAAGGCGTGGGCGTGCAAGCTGAGCAGCTTGCGTGCGTCGATGCACTGGCTCGACCACCAGCGCGTGGCGAAAGGCAGTGCCAGAGGCAGCTTGCTGATGCGGGTACGCGCCTCATCTTCTTTGGAGAAATCCAGCACAAAAGCGCTGACCTGCGCACACAAATCGTGCTCGGCGCTGGCGAGCAAGCGCCAGATCGACAACTGCCGTTGCGCGTCAGATTCGCCTAACGCCCGCATGTAGCCCTGCACCAGGCTTTCCATGTGTTTTTCAATCTGGTAACGCCCCAGGTGCTGCCCCAGCAGCGCGATGCGTTCGTGCTGATCGCGCATATTGAGCAGACGCAAGCCGACCACCAGTAACAACAGAACAACGAGAGAATCCATCAGTGCAATCGGGCCAATAGGGTGATAAAAGGAGCACAAAGTGTAGCCCGCACGCCAGGCGTCCATGCCAAAATGACGCATGTTCCCCGATCACACCGCGAATCAAGCCCCGATTGCGCTGGACAAGTTTCCCGACCTGGCGCTGCCCGCGCTGTACCGCGCCGCCATCGGGCCACGCCAGACCGACTATTACCTCAAACGTTTTACCCAATTTGAGTCCTCTGGAAAAGCAGGGCTGTCGTGGAACTGGGCCGCTGGCGCCCTCACCTTCAACTGGATGCTGTTCAGAAAACTGTGGCTGCCCGCAGTCATTTATCTGCTCAGCGCGGTCATGTTGCCCCTGCTCTTGCTCGGCGTGGGTCGGCTGCTCTGGCACTGGCAGCCAATGACTGAAACCGGTGCATTGATGGCGGTGATTGTGGTCTTTTTTGTCGCGCCGGCTGTGTTGGGCAACGGTTTGTATTACCGGCAATGCCGCGCTGCCATCGAGCGCGCCATCCAAAGCTCGCCAACGCTGGAGGACGCGTGTCAGACGCTCGCCGCGCAGGCCAGCACGGGCCAGCGGCTGCAACGCATCGCCATGGTCAATGCGCTGGTGCTGGCCCTCGGGGCCGCACTCGCATTTCGCTTGCTTGATTTTTCGGCGCCGCAGGAGCACGCAGACGAAAATGCACCCGCACTGGCGGGCAAGGCAGCCAGCGCGGCCGCGGCGGTCACACGCTTGCCGGCCCCTGCACCTGTATCAGCGCCAGAAAATGCTGCGAGCAGCCCGGCGGTAAGCGGGTCGGCGGTGAGTCCGCCTGCCGCCGTCGCCAGTGGTGTCGTGGCGACGGTGGCCCCTGAACCCGTCGCGCAACCGGCCTCCAGCCCAGCGCCCATGGGTAGCGTGGCATCACAGCCAGACACCGAACCCACCCTGACGCCACCGCCTGCACCGGCAGCCACGGCTGGGCCTGCCGTGCACGGTGACCATTACGTCAACATCGGTCTGTTTGCCGACCCCGACAACGCACGGCGCGCTTATGTCAAACTGATCAAGGCAGGCCTGCCCGCCAGCCGTGAGGTGCTGGTGGTGCGCCAACAAAAAGTGACGCGGGTGCGCTCTGGCCCCTACGCCAGCCGCAAGCAAGCGCAGGCGGCCACAGCACGCATCAAAGCGCTGCAGCTCGACGCGGTGCTTGCCAAGCGCTGAGCAGCGATTTACATTGCCGAGACGAATCACACCGCCTGCACACCCCATGGCCAACATCACCGCAATCGCCCTCTCGGGCATGAACGCCGCACAAGCACAGCTCAAGGTAGCTGCGCACAATGTAGCCAACCTCAACACCGGGGGTTTCACCCGCCAGCAGGTCAGTCAGACCCCCCTGCCTGACGGCGGCGTCGCCAGCACCGTGACCAACGCCAGCGCACCCGGCCCGGCACGCGAAGCCGACCTGGTAGAGCAGTTGCAAGCCAAGAACGCTTTTTTGGCGAACCTGGTTGTGTTCAAGACGCAGGACAAGATGGCCGGCGCCTTGCTCAATGAGCGCAGCTAGAACGCGCTACTCCGCACTCTGCTGCAGCGTCCACATGTCGGCGTAACGGCCATTTTTACCCAGCAGCTCGGCGTGTGAGCCGCGCTCCAGAATGCGGCCGGCTTCCATCACCAGAATCTCGTGCGCATCGACCACGGTGGACAGGCGGTGGGCAATCACCAGGGTGGTTTTGTTCTGCGCCACGCTTTGCAACTCGGCCTGGATCGCGCGCTCGTTGGCGCTGTCCAGCGCGCTGGTGGCTTCGTCAAAAATCAGGATCGGCGGATTTTTCAACAAGGTGCGGGCGATCGCCACGCGCTGCTTTTCGCCGCCCGAGAGCTTCAGGCCACGCTCGCCGACCATGGTGTCATACCCCTTTGGCGTGGCGGCAATAAAGTTGTGAATATGCGCCGACTTGGCCGCATCAACCACCTGTTCGTGCGTGGCGCCGGGTTGGCCGTAAGCGATGTTGTATTCGATCGTGTCATTGAACAGCACAGTGTCTTGCGGCACGATGCCAATGGCCTGGCGCACACTCGCCTGCGTGACGTGTTTGATGTCTTGCCTGGCAATCAGAATCTGGCCGCCTTGCACGTCGTAAAACCGGAACAACAGCCGCGCCAGCGTCGACTTGCCCGAGCCACTGGGCCCGACCACCGCCACGGTTTTGCCTGCCGGAATCTCAAAGCTGATGTCGTGCAGGATGGGGCGCGCCGGGTCGTAGGCAAAGTCAACGTGCTGAAAGCTCACGCTGGCGTTGTTGGCTGACAGCGCCAACGGCAGCGCACCAGGCAAGTCAGCGATTTCACGCTCACGCTCCATCAGGGTGAACATCTTTTCCAGATCGGTCAGGCCTTGTTTGATCTCTCGGTACAGCACGCCCAGGAAACCCAGCGGGATGTAGAGCTGGATCATGAAAGCGTTGACCATCACCAGGTCGCCCAGCGTCATACGGCCATCGACCACGCCCTGGGTGGCGCGCCAGAGCATCAGCACCAAGCCGGCGGCAATGATAAGTTGCTGGCCGGTGTTGAGCACGCTCAAAGTGGTCTGGCTCTTGAGTGCCGCCTTGCGGTAGCGCTCCAGGTTGTCGTCGTAACGCTTGGCCTCGAACGCTTCGTTATTGAAGTATTTGACCGTCTCGTAGTTCAGCAGCGAGTCGATAGCGCGGCTGTGCGCAGTGCTGTCCAATTCGTTCATTTGTTTTCTGAACTGGGTGCGCCATTCGGTCACGGTGATGGTGAAGATGATGTAGAGCACCAGCGCGGCAATGGTGATCCAGGCAAACCACATGTCAAACTTGACCGCCAGCACGCCGAGCACCAGCGCCACCTCAATCAGGGTCGGGAAAATGCTATACAAGGAATAGCTGATAAGCGAGTGCACGGCGCGGGTGCCGCGCTCAATGTCACGCGTCATGCCGCCTGTCTGACGCTCCAGGTGAAAGCGCAGACTCAGGGCGTGCAGATGGCGAAAAACCTGCAGGCTGATCGAGCGCGACGCACCTTCGGTGGCCTTGGCAAAGATCAGCTCACGCAACTCGGCAAACAGCGTGGTCGACAAACGCAGCAAGCCGTAGGCTACCAGCAGCCCCAGCGGCACGATCAACATAGCCTGCGCGCCGAGGCCCGCCTTGGGGTTCATGGTGTCGACCAGTTCCTTGAGCAGGATCGGCACGCCCACATTGGCGAGTTTGGCCCCGACCATGAACGCCAGCGCGGCGATGACGCGCCATTTGTATTGCCACAGGTACGGAAACAGGCGTTGCAAGGTGGCCCAATCGGAACGCTCAACGGACGCAGCCGACGCGGCGGCGTTCGTCGAGTTGGCAGGAGTGCCGTAGGAGGCAGAGGAGTGACGACGCATAAGAGACAATCTCAACAATCTTTTTTACCCCTGGATTGTGCCCATGTCTACAAGCCCCCACAGCAACACCCCCGCGACTGTGTCGTTACCGACCGACGAGAAGTTGGTCCTGAAAGTGATCCCGATGCCACGCGATGTGAACGCCAACGGCGATATTTTTGGCGGCTGGGTGATGGCGCAGGTGGACCTTGCCGGCGCGGTGATTGCTGCGCCCTACGCGGGTGGGCGCATGGCGACGGTAGCGGTGAACGAATTTATCTTCAAACAACCGGTTCGGGTCGGCGACATCCTGAGCTTTTACGGCAAGCTGGTGCGCATTGGGCGCACCTCGATCACCGTCAAGATCGAGGTCTACGCCGAAAACTTCCGCGCACAAGGCAGTTACATCAAAGTAACCGAAGCATCGCTCACTTACGTCGCCATTGACGATACAGGCAAGCCACGCGAAGTGCCCCAACCCACCTTAAAAAACTAAACAAACCCCAGCCGCTTGGCTGCTGACAGCACCATCACCACATCATTGGTGGCGGCAGTAAACGGTGTGTTGGGCGCCAGCGCATCCTCGGCCTGGACGTACCGGCCGTCATTGATCAATTGCCCGACTTGGCCTGCCACTTGGTGAAAGTGCGCATGGTTGTTTACCAATGTGGAGAAGCTGGCGCGCTCGCGCAGCCGCTGCCCATCAGCGTAAATCCACTTGCCCAGGCCACAGCAATCGTCACGCGACAGCGAGGCCACATCAACCTTGTCCCCGGCGTCAATGGCGTCGCGCAGCTTGACCTTCCATTGCCGGTGTGCGTCGATCATGGCATCCACATCAACGCCTTCGACCAAAGCCGACGCCTGCGCCCCGGGCAGTCGGAACTCGTCAACCTGTGCCGCCATGCGCACCGCGGCACCACGCAAGGTGTTGGCCAACTCAGCCGTTTGCTCCACCAGCGCCGCGTTGGCCTGGGTGTTGCGGTCAAGCTCATGCACCGCCTCGCCGATCTGGCCAATGCCCAGGCTTTGCTCCTTGGCGCCGTTAGCCACCTCACCCAGCAGGTTGTTCACCTGCTCGGCGTTGCCAACGATCTGGTGCATGTGTTCGCTGGCCTGACGTACGATCTCGGTACCCTTGGCCACCTCGTCGGTGCTGGTGGTAATCAGGGTTTTGATTTCCTTGGCGGCAGCGGCACTGCGCCCGGCCAGCGCCCGCACCTCAGAGGCCACTACAGCAAAGCCGCGACCCTGCTCGCCGGCACGCGCCGCTTCAACAGCGGCGTTGAGCGCCAGGATGTTGGTCTGGAATGCAATGCCGTCAATCACACCGATGATGTCGCTGATTTTTTGCGACGACGCCTGGATGCGCTCCATGGTGTCGGCCACGTCCTGCATGACTGCGCCGCCCTGGCTGGCAGTGTTGGCGTTGCCACCGGCAATGTGCGCTGCTTTTTCGACCGATTCGGCGGTCATGGCTACCGTCGAGTTGGTTTGCTCCAGCGCGGCAGACGACTGTTCCAACGCCGCAGCGGCGGACTCGGTGCGCGCCGACAGATCGGTCATACCTTGTGAAATTTCCATACTGCTCTGCACCACGACATCACTTGCTTCGTGCACTTGCTGCACAGTTTGACCCAAGGCCAACTGCATATTGCCAAGTTCCTTGAGCATCGATGCCACCTCGTCACGACCGTCGACTTCAATCGTGCTACGCAGATCGCCCATCGAGATGGTAATCAGGTGGCGGCGCAGGGAGGCAAAGCCCTGAAGCATGGCGACAAAAAATCCCATGCCCAGATACGCCGCGACCAACTGGCACAAGATCGTGACCGTCAACGCGAGCCATAAATCCTGACGCAGTGCGCTCTGACGATCGGTCAGTATCGTCGCCAACACCTTCAGGTTATCTTCCACCTGCTTGAACTGTCCCTGGAGAGTTTGGTTGGCCAGCGCAACAAAGGCTGAGGCATCGCCTTCAAGGGTGCTCGCCCCCACCGGCACGTTCAGACGCACCGATTTGAGAAACGCGTCAGTTCCATTGACGGCACCGCGGGTGAGTTGTCGGCCGTAGTCGGGGGCGGCCTTCTGTACCTTGTCGAGCGACACCTTGGCCTGTGCCGTGTCACGCGCCAAGGTCGCCAGATAGCCCTCAAGCCGGGCCGCGTTATCAGGGCTGATCTGCCTGGCTTTGAGCGCAGTGCGCACCAAACCACGTATTTCCACCGTGGTCTGGATCACGTCGGGCGCGCGCAGCAACACCGCGCTTATCAGGTGGTAGCTGGGCAGATCGGGGTCCAGCGCCAGACCTGAACCGTCGGTCACCGCGTCCAGCAAATCAGCCAGGGTGCGCGACACGCCAATCATGCCTTGGTAAACCGCCTCGGGGTCGGCCTTGGTACCCGCTGCAGGTTGCGTCGCCTGCGCGGTCTGCACCGCGCTACGCAGGGCGGCAAAAGGGGTGTTGACCTTGAGCGAGGCGCCGACCTCGGCATCCACGGCCTGCAGCTTTGCAAACGCCGCATCAAAGGCCTGACGCGCCTGCGGCAGCTGTTCACCGCCTTCACCAAACGCCGCGTTGCGCGCCTGCTGACGCCAGACACCGGCCAGATCCATGGCCGGGTAGATGGCGCTGGCGTAGCGCACCCCGGCGAGCTCCTGGCTGGTTACATCGATGTTCTGCAACTTGCCTGCCACCATGACCCAAAGCAACCAGACCAGCGATACCGCCACCGCACTGGCGATGATGAGCATCTTGATGGGAAAAGTGACTTGCCGCATCAGCCGAACGGCGGGCAACCAAAGTGACCAGGACATGAGGGCGTTGACCAATTTATGCATAGCAGTATCCAAGACGATGTACGCAGAATTGTAGGTTCTGCAAAAGCAGCCCGGTCGGCACCAAGGCACGCAGCCGGTGCCGTTGTCAGGACACGATATAAGCCGCAGACCCGGTAGACATCAGCTTGCCGTCCGGGCCCATGAATTCCATGCGCGTGGAGGCCACCCGCGAGCCCAGTCGCATGACTTCGGCGCGCATCTCGAACCACTCACCAATGCCTGGGCGCAGGTAGTCCACGCGCAAGTCGATCGTGCCGAGCTTGGCAAAGCGCTGCAGGCGCTGTTGCGGCGTTTCGTCCATGTGGCGTGCGCCAATGGCAACCATCACCGCAAAACCACCCAGGGCGTCCAGACTGGCGCTGATGACACCACCGTGCAGGCGGTTGTAGAGGTAGTGCCCCACCAGCTCGTTGCGCATGTCGATGCGCGCCTTGACCCAGGTCGGGTTGATGGTCGTGATTTTGAGCCCGAGCACCCGGTTGAAGACGATCATTTCCTCGAAGATTTTTTTGACGCCATCGATGAACTCGTCTTCAAAGACAACTTCGGGCGCAATGACAGTGCGTTGTGGCATGGGTTCGAGCGCCGCGTGAGCAGGCTGGTTATTTCAGACGAAAAGTGGTGCGGATCAAGGCCATCGATTGCGGACTGTCCCACGCGCGCGCGCCAACGACTTTGTGCAGCACCCGCCCCTGCGCATCGACCAGCAAGGTCAGCGGCAGGCGGTCGGCACCAAGCATGTGTTCCAGCTCAAGCTTGTCATCAATGTAGTGGTTCAGCGTGGCCTGGCTTTTGCGCAGGAAACCTTTAGCCGCTTCCGGGAAATCGTCAGTTGAGATGCCGATCACGTTGAAGCGTTGGCCCAGGTCAGACCACGCCAGCCGCTCGAGCGAGCCCATCTCTGCAATGCACGGCGGGCACCAGCTGGCCCAGACGTTGATGACCAAGGGCTTGCCGCGAAAGTCTGCCAACTTGCGGTCTGGGCCGTTGAGCCCACGCATCATCGCCGGGCGCAAAACCGCGCCAACCTCGACCTCGCCCGGCGTTTTGGCCTGTGCGCCCAGCAAGCACAGCGTGACCATCACCCCTACCAATAGACGTTTCATCGCGCCCTACCCACCTTGTTGCAACAAAATCCGCACATCCGCTGCCGTCAGTTCAGGCTTGGTGCCGTAACGGGTGAACAGGCGCAGTTTGCCTTGGGTGTCGTAGACATAGCTGCCCGCGGTGTGGTCCATGGTGTAGCTGGTGGGCGTGGGGCCATCGACTTTTTTGTAATACACCTTGTAGTCCTTGGCCAGCGGTACCAATTGCTCAGGCGTGGGCACCAGGGCCAAAAAAGTGGGGTCAAACGCCTGCATGTACTCCTTGAGCATTTCGGGCTTGTCACGCTCGGGGTCGACGGTGACAAACAGGCATTGCACGCGTTCACCCTCCTTGCCGAGCAATTGGCGAATGGTCGCCATTTCGCTCATCGAGGTGGGGCAGACATCCGGGCACTGGGTGTAGCCGAAGAACATCATGACGACCTTGCCCGAGAAGTCCTTGAGCGTGCGCTGCTGTCCGTTGTGATCGGTCAGGGCAAAGTCTTTAGCGTAGTCGGCACCGGTAAGGTCGATCGCCGTGAACTGCGGCCCACGTTCAGAGCATGCAATAAATTGGCCTGTAGCACCAGTCAACAAAGCGTAAGTAGCTATTTTTTTAAGAGCTAGTCTTTTATTCATGGGGTGATCATAAACCGCCCGCCTGTCGCTCAACCCAAAATGTAGTGGTCGATCAGCAGCGCGGCAAACAAGGCACTGAGGTGGATCAAAGAAAAGCGGAAGGTCTTGCGCGCCAGCAAGTCAGAATAATCGCGCCACAGCCAGTACGCATAAAGACAAAAGCCAGCGTTAAGTGCCAGCGCCGCCAGCAGGTACAGCCATGAACTCATGCCGTAGATGTAGGGCAGCAGGCAGGCAGCCAGCAAGATCAGCGTGTACAGCAGCACCATCAAGCGGGTGAATTCACTGCCGTGCGTGACCGGCAGCATCGGCAAGCCCGACTTGCGGTAGTCCTCCACACGGTACAACGCCAAAGCCCAGAAGTGCGGTGGCGTCCACAAAAAGATGATCAAAAAGAGAATCAGCGCCTCGGGTCCGACATGACCGGTCATGGCGGCCCAGCCCAGCACCGGCGGCATCGCGCCAGAGGCACCACCAATCACAATGTTCTGCGGCGTCATTGGCTTGAGAATCACGGTGTAAATGACCGCATAACCGATAAAAGTGGCAAAGGTGAGCCACATCGTCAGCGGATTCACGCCCCAGTAAAGCAAGGCCGAGCCCAACGCGCACAGGCTGGCAGAAAACAGCAAGGTTTGGCGGTCACCCAGTTCGCCCTTGGCAGTGGGTCGCCAGGCGGTGCGTTTCATCTTGGCGTCGATGCTTTTTTCGATGATGCAGTTGAACGCCGCCGCCGCGCCTGCCACCAGCCAGATGCCCAAGCAGGCCATCGAAGCCACCGCGAGCTCGTGCCAGGACGGCAACCCGGGCACGGCGAGCACCATGCCGATCAGGGCACAAAAAACGATCAGCTGGATCACCCGCGGCTTGGTCAGCGCGTAATACTGCGCCCAAACCGTCGATCGCGGCGTGGCAAGGGGTGGCGCGGAAGTGCTCATGCCCGGGCCCTCGTCAGCACAGCGCTTTCCGGCAGGAGTTGCGTTGCCGGGTCCGGGCAGATCGTCATCATCCAGACCAGCAAGAGCAACAAGGCCGCAGCCCCGCCGGTATGCAGCAGGGCCGCCAGCAGCGGCCAGCCCAGCACTACATTGCTCAGGCCGGTGGCCAACTGCAATCCGATCAATGCTGCCAACAAACGCGCCGCCGAGCGCCACAACCACAAGCGGTTGAGCCGCCAGGCCAGCACAATCAACGCGGTCAACACCACCCAAGCCATCAGTCGGTGAACGAAATGAATCGCCGTCAGCGCGGCAAAGCTGATGACCTCGCCCTGCGCCGTCATGCCCAGCGGTCGCCAGAGTTCAAAACCCTGGCGCAGGTCCATCTCGGGCCACCAGCGCCCCTGGCAGGTCGGGAAATCGCTGCACGCCAGCACCGCATAGTTGGAACTGACCCACCCCCCCAAAGCCACTTGTAACACCAGCAGCGCGGCCGTCCAGACCACCAGACGGCGCGTTACAGCAGGCATCAGCCGCACTTCGACCGGACCATCCTTGCGTACCGCAGCAATGCAAAGCAGCACCAGCAGCCCCAGCGCCCCCAACAGATGCAGGGTGACGATGGCGGGAAACAGCTTCATCGTCACCGTCAGCGCGCCAAAAGCGCCTTGCAGGCACACCCACGCCAGCGTCAGCGTCGGTAACCAGGGCCAAGGCACAGTCACGCTCCCTGCTTTGGCAGCGGCGCGTTGGGTCCACCACTGTTTCCATGACCAAAGCATCAACACCACGATCAACGCACCCACGCCGGTGGCCAGGTAGCGGTGCAACATTTCGATCCAGGCCTTGGTGTGCGTCACCGGGCCAGTGGGCATGACGGACTGCGCTGCCTCAATGTGGTGACCCGCTCCCAAGGGCGAGGTGTTGCCGTAACAACCCGGCCAATCGGGGCAACCCAGGCCAGAGTCGGTCAGTCGGGTAAAGGCGCCAAAGAGAATCAGGTCAAAGGTCAGAAACAGCGTCAACACCCGCAGCGCTTGCATTTTGGGCGCCGGGCCAGCGGCGCGATGGCGCAGCCACACCCAAGCGGTGGGCCCCAGCGCAACGAGGGCCCCCAGCAACAGCAGGCTGGCGACCGGCGCCCAATCGTAAAGAGCTTGTGCTTGCATCATGTGGTCTGCTCAGGCCATTAACGCCCTGGCGCATCCCAGGCCAGCGATGCCCGCAACAGGTGCTCCATGTCGCGCCGTGCCTTGGCCGCAGCAGCCGTGTCAAATTGACCGGGCAAGCGCATCATGGCATTGCCCATCGGGTCGATAACGAAAATGGCGTCACTCATGGGCTGTGCCGGCGTCACCGGCAACCACTGTTGTAGGGTCTCTGGCACCAACCGCAGCACCGTGGCCTTGTCTTTAGCCAAGGCCTGCTGCAGCGCGGCGTCCACCGGCGCCTCGTCGCCCACCAGCCACACCCAGTCTACCCGCTCCATGTCCTTGCCCAAGGTGAGGCGGAACTGGCGCAACATCACCAGTTGCTTCTGGCAATCCTGGGTGCAGGCGCCACCATCGACCTTGACCAGCAACCACTGGCCTTGCAGACTGGCCAAGGGCAACTTCGTACCATCCAGGCGCGTGACTGTGGCTTGCGGCATCGGACGAACCGGCACGATCAACGCACCAAAAGACGCCTCGCCCTGCGGACGCACGACATAAAACGCAAAATAAGCCAGTAACACCGGCATCGAGCACATGAACACGATCGCCAGCAGCTTGAGGCGGCTGCTCAACAACGCGGGGCGCGCATCCGCACCAGGCACAGGCAACGAGTGCACCGACAGCTCCAGCAACTCGTCTTGCGGCGAAGCACTCATGGAGACACCTTCTTTCGCACGCTGGCGACGAGATAAAAAATCAGCAAGGCCAGCGCCATACCAAACCACTGAAACGCGTAACCTCGGTGCTTGGCAACCCGATCTTCGGGCGGATCCCAGCGTCGTACCAGTTTGTCTGCGGCGTCCTCCTGGTTTTGCAACAGCACCACCGGCTGCACCGCCTGACCCGTTTGGCTGGCGTAACGCGCCAGGTCAACGCGCAGCCACAACTGCGCCGACTCGGTCTGTTCAGACATCAGGAAGAATTTTTTGGTGGACGGCACCGACGCGATACCGTTGACGTTGACCAGGCCCGAGGGGACGTCGACCACAGGCAAGACACCTCGCCCCAGAGGCCAGCCGATCCAGCCGCGGTTGACCAGAATACGCATTTCGCTGCCTTCAATGTGCAAAGGCGTGATCACATGCACGCCGGGTAGACCATCCAACTGCCGGTTATCGACAAAAAATTGGCGCTGCGGCTCATAGAACCCGCGCACGGCAATAGGCGCATCGCGCAACTGCTGAGCGTCCACCCGCGCACCGCCCACCGGCACTGCGCCCAGCGCGTGTCGCGCTTGCATCGATGCCAATTGGGCTTCGAGGCGATCACCCTTGCCCGACTGCCATAGTCCCAGGTAGACGAACAGCAGCAAGCCCAGCAAGGTTGCAGCAGCGGGAATCCAACGAAAGTCAATGCGCACAGGGATGATGGGTGAAGGTGAAAAAACGCATAATGCGCTCAGGACATTTGCGCGAGGTATGTATGCTGACCAAAATTCTAATTCTGTTGACCTTGGCCCTGATTTTGCTCAGTCTATTCAGCGCCTTGGCGCTTCTCTACAAAAACGATGATCCATCCAAACGCCATCGCGTCGTTCAGGCTTTGACGGTGCGCATCAGTCTGTCAATTGGCCTGTTCATCACGCTGCTGGCCGGCATCTACTTTGGCGTGATTCCCGGACGATGACTCCCGTCTGGCACAAAAAAACCGCGCAACTGGCGCGGTTTTTTTGTGGTCGGCCGCTTAAAGGATGTAAACGAAAACGAACAAAATCAGCCAGACCACGTCGACAAAGTGCCAGTACCAGGCCACTGCCTCAAAGGCAAAGTGATTGTGCTCAGAGAAGTGGCCTTTCAGACCGCGGCCCAGCATCACCAGCAGCATGATGGTGCCCAAGGTCACGTGAAAACCGTGGAAACCTGTCAGGATGTAAAAGGTGGCGCCGTAAACACCAGCACCTAACGTCAAACCCATTTCAGAATAAGCATGCGCGTACTCGAACACCTGAAAGCCCATGAAGGTGGTACCGAGTAACACCGTCAGCAGCAGGCCGAAGTTCAGCTGGAACCGCTTGCCCTTGATCAGCCCCCAATGCGCCCAGGTCAACGTCGCCCCGGAGGTCAGCAGCAGCATGGTGTTGATGGCCGGAATGCCCCAGGCGTGCATCGGCGAAAAAGGGTCGCCCAGCGGACCGGCACTGGGCCAGGCACTGGTGAACTTGCCGTAGGGGCTGTACATCTCTTCAAAGCCACCCAACTCGGGCAGCGCAATGCGACGGATGTAGTACAAAGCACCAAAGAAGCAGGCAAAAAACATCACCTCGGAAAAGATGAACCAGACCATGCCGATCCGGTACGAGCGGTCTTCCCACTTGGTGTAAACGCCACGGATGTTCTCGCTGATGATCTGGCCGAACCAGCCAATCACCACGTACAGGATCAGCGCAGCGCCAGCGAGCATGCTCCACAAGCCAGCCGGTATGCCGTTGAGACGAAAAATGAAGCCCAGGGCCGTCAGAAAAATACCCACCGACAGGTAGGTGGAGTAATGGCTGGCATGGGGCACAAAGTAGTGCCCGCGAGCGACTGCGGTTGCGGCGTGTGTCATTGTTGTTTCCTCTTGTTTGGCTCAACTCTTGGCCTTGACGGCTTCAAAAAATGTGTACGAGAGTGTGACGGTACCCATGTCGGCGTCCAGCTTGGGGTTAACGACATAGACCACCGGCATAGTGCGTGTCTCATGCGGCGCAAAGGTCTGCTGGCTAAAGCAGAAGCACTCAAGCTTTTCAAAATACTGCGCCGCAACTGCTGGTGTGACGCTGGGAATGGCTTGCCCGACAAACACCTTGTCGCTGTGGTTGGTGATGGTGTAATTCATGCGCGAAATTTCGCCGGGATGCACCCGAAGCGTGAACGCTTCAGGCTTGAAACTCAGGCCATTGCCAGGCATCGTGTGGCTCAAAAACTCAACCTTGACAGTGCGCGAATAATCAATCTGGGTGTTTTTATCAACAACCGCAGCGACATCGTTGGTTTTGCCATTGAGGCCGGTAACCTCGCAAAACACGTTGTAGATCGGCACCATGGCAAAACCAAAGCCAACAAAAAACAACGCAACCAACCCAAGTTTGAGCGCCAGGCGGGTGTTGCTGCGCTGGCGCTCACCCAAGGTGTCGCGGCCTAGAACGGGCGATATTTCCATATGGAACCCAGAAAAATCGCCAGCACAATCGCGCCAAAGATGTAGCCCAGGCGCTTGTTGTCGCGCTTGCGCTTGTCCCATTCCTTGGCGTCAAAACCGTTCTTTTGCATGTCAGTCGAATCCATTGGACGTCACGGTGCTTATTTGATGACCGGCGGGGTTTCAAAGGTGTGGTACGGCGCGGGCGATGGCACTGTCCACTCCAGACCCTCGGCGCCTTCCCATGCCTTGGCTTCAGCCTTCTTGCCGCCGCGAACCGTTTGAATCACGTTGTAGATGAAGATCAAATGCGCAGCGCCCAGAATAAACGCGCCGATGCTTGAGAGCATGTTCCATTCGGCAAACATCATTGGATAGTCAGGAATACGCCGCGGCATACCAGCCAGGCCAACAAAGAACTGCGGAATGAAGGTCAGGTTAAAGCCAACGATCGTCACCCAGAAGTGCCACCGACCCAGAGTTTCATTGAGCATGTGCCCCGTCCACTTGGGCAACCAATAGTAGATGGCAGCCATTGCCCCCATCACCGCCGTAGGATAAAACGCGTAGTGAAAATGCGCCACCATGAAATAAGCATTGTGGTACTGCGCGTCAGCTGCAACATCAGACAGAGCCAAGCCGGTCACACCGCCCCAGCCAAACAGCACCAGTGAGCCCAAGGCAAACAACATCGGCGTCTCAAAGCTCATCGAGCCTTTCCAGATCGTCGCAATCCAGCAGAAGAACAGCACCGCCAGCGGGAATGAGATTGCCATGGTGATGTACATGAAGTAAATCTGACTGGCAAAAGACATGCCGCTGGTAAACATGTGGTGCGCCCAGACAACCAGGCCCAAGCCAGCAATCGCCCAGAAGGAGTACACCTGCGCCTTGTAGCCATAGATTGGCTTGCGGGCAAAAGCTGAGAACACGTGTGGCAGCGCACCGGCGATCGGCAGCAACAGCACATACACCTCTGGGTGACCCATGAACCAGAAAATATGCTGCCACAGCACCGGGTCGCCACCACCGGCGGCGTTGAAGAAGTGGGTGTCAAAGTGGCGATCCATCAGCACCATCGTCACACCGCCGGCAAACACCGGCATGATGGTGATGAGCAGCACAGCAGTCATCAGAAAACCGTGCGCAAACAGCGGCATTTTCATCAGCGTCATGCCAGGCGCACGCATGTTGAGAATCGTCACAATCACATTGATCGAACCCAGAATGGACGACACGCCGAGCATGTGAATCGCAAAAATGGCAAAGTCCATGCCCCAGCCGCTTTGAATCGACAGTGGCGCATACATTGTCCAACCGGTATCCGCAGCGCCTGGGCCCACCCCCATCAAACCCAAAAAGAACGGTAGTGTGAGCATGATGGCTGCTGGCGGCAAAATCCAGAAGCCCCAGTTGTTCAGGCGCGGCAAGGCCATGTCGGGGGCGCCGATCATCATCGGCAACATGTAGTTTGCCAAGCCTGTCGCAGCCGGCATGGCAAAACCGAACACCATGACCAACCCGTGCAGGGTGATCAACTGGTTGAACAGTTCAGGTTGCACAAACTGCAGGCCCGGCTGGAAGAGCTCCAGACGCACCGTCAAAATCATGGCGCCACCAACCAACAGCATGACGACACCGAAGATCAGGTACATGATGCCGATGTCTTTGTGATTGGTCGTTTCCAACCATCGCACAAAACCGCCTGAATAGTGCCCGCTGTGCGAGTCCGCCTGGGGGACGCCATGTGCCATATCGTGTGCCATTGCCAACTCCTTCTACTGAATACTTTGAATCTTGACGTGTTTTATTGGGCCACTTTGGCCACGACAGCTGCTTTGCTGGCGGGTGCAGCTTCGACGGCCGCGTTGGCCGCCGCCGGGGCTGGTTTCTTGCTGGCCAGCCAGGTGGCAAATTCCTCTTGGCTGACGACATTCACCACCACCGGCATAAAGCCGTGCTCTTTACCGCACAATTCTGAACACTGACCGCGGTAGGTGCCGGTCTTTTCAACGGTGGCCCAGAATTCACGCAAAAAACCAGGGACGGCGTCACGCTTGACACCAAACGCAGGCACCCACCAGCTGTGGATCACGTCGTTGGAGGTGGTGATGAACCGAACCTTCTTGTTCACTGGCAGCACCAGCGGGTTGTCCACTTCCAGCAGGTAGTGCTCACCCTTGGCGGCGCCGCTATCGATCTGGTCGCGCGGGGTGATCAGACGGCTGGAGTAGCTCACCCCCTCCGCCGGAAACTCGTACTGCCACATCCATTGGCTGCCTGTGACCTTGACCACCAGCTCGGCGTCGGTCTTGGTGTCTTCGTACAGCACCACGGCATGAAAAGCCGGAATACCGAAGACACCGTAGTCGATCACGAACAGCAACGCAAAGGGCGCCAACGCCCACAGCCACTGCTTGCGGTTGGTAGGGCCGGTAAAGGTCGCGGCCTTGTAGCCCGCGCCTTTGCGGTGCGTGCGAAAGGAATAGATCAGCATGCCGAAAACGACAAAAAACATGATCAAGATAACCACCATGACCAGGTTGTGCATGTGCAAGGTTTCACGGGCGATCGGCGTCACCGGCTCAGGAAAGTTGAACGCGTACCCCGCCTGAGCCGCCACCGACGCCAGCATCACCCAGAAACCGAGCGTAAATTTGTACAAATGAAGCATGTTTTTACTGTCCTCAACATATGGAAATGTCGATCCTTTGACATTTATCAAACAATTTTAGTCTAGGAATGGCTATCAATTCCCCAAAAATTGCAGGGGAAAACCCGATGCCTGGGCAATAAATGCCGGACGTATTGCGCGGCTCTTCAGGGCGTCCAGAAGATGCGCGCCGTCGGCCAAACCAGCAGCAGCACGATGATGCAGGGGGCCACCGTCCAGGCAATTTCAACCCACAACGCCGGGTGAAAGTTTCCCCGCCCCACCTTTTCTGACCGATGGTGCCGCCATGAGGCAATCAGTAACGCCGAAAAAGACATTACGAAAATAAACAGGCAAAGCACCATCAAGCCCCAACGCAAGTTGAACTCACTCATGCCCAGCCTCCTTGCCAAGCGAAAGCGCCGCTGCATCGGCGCCGCGTAAAGCCGTTATGCCCTTGACCAGGGCCTGGCGCATATCGGCCAGACTGATCTCGCTGTGCGCTGCCACCGTCAGCCGCGGCGCGGGCTTGACGGCATGGCCGTAAATGATCTCAAACGTCAATTGCAACGGCCCGCCCGACAGCGCATCGCGCAATTGCTGACGCCAGCGCCGTCCGCGCAGGGCGGGAAAGCGCGCCGGGTGCAGGTTGCGGCCAAGTTCACGCAGTTCTTGCAGCAGCCGCTCGGGTGTGGCAAAGCTCAGCGTGATGCGCTCCATGTCCATCACCGGGTCGGCAAAACCAGCTGAGACCAGCATGTCGCCCCAATCGTGCATGTCTGTGAATTCATGCGCTGGGGCTGGCCAGCCGCGTTCGCGGTACAGCGTGCGCAGCTCTGTGAGCGTGTCTGGCCCCAGACAGGAAAACATCAAAAATCCATCGACCGCCAAGCCTTGGTGCCACTGCTGAATCAGGCCCTGCGGGTCGGCGCTCATGTGCAGCGCCATGTTGGACCACAGCATCTGCACCGGACTGTCAATGCGCGACACCAGTCGGGGCTTGCCTTGCCGCCAGGTCTTGGGCTTCCACCAAGGTGAATGCAAGGCCTGGCGTACCTGTGCCGCGGCAGAAGCTGATGGCTCCAGCAAAATGCAGCTTGCTTGTGGATAGCGGTCAGCCAGCACGGCATGGCTTTGCCAGCCACCACGCCACGGCGCCCAATGCGCCCAGCTGGCGGGCTTGCTCTTGATCCAGTCCAGGCGCGCCTGCATGCGACGAGCCACCTCTTCGTGCAGCCAGGGTGACGCGCTCGCGGGCAGCTGCTGCCAGTGCGCAGCGGCGAGCGGGTCAACAGTCGGCGGGGTGGCTTGTTGCGGCATAGGAAAATCAGCTGAAGTGGAAGAGTATATTGATTGCATGTTCACAGTATGGCGATCAGGGTTGCCACACCGGCTTTTGACGACGGCACCGTTGCCGAGCCAGTGTCACGTCTGCCACGCCTGGCCCGCTGCGCCAGTATGCGAGGCCTGCGTCAACCGGTTTGCCCAACCCATCAACCGTTGCCTGACCTGCGCAGCGCCGCTGCCGATGGCAGGGCAGCGCTGTGGTGCCTGCCTGAAAGACCCGCCGCCACTGGACCAGTGCCTGGCGGCCGTGGCCTACGCCTACCCTTGGTCAGCGCTGATCCAGTCGTACAAGTTCCACGCCCAGACGGGTCTGGTGCGCAGTTTCGCGCTGTTGCTGCGCGCCACACCGTGGGTTGAAGATGCGCTGGAGGCGGCGGACCTGCTGCTGCCGATGCCGCTGTCAGCAAATCGCCTCAAAGAGCGTGGCTACAACCAGGCGCTGTTGTTGGCACAGCACCTGGCACCCGGTAAAAGCCGTGCCGACGTGCTGCTGAAGATCGTCGACACGCCAGCGCAGCACACGCTCAAGCGCGCCCAGCGGCTGGTGGCGCTGAACCACGCCTTTGCGGTTGAGCCGCTTCGCGCTGGCGAACTGGCGGGCAAATCGGTGGTGTTGGTGGACGATGTCATGACCACCGGGGCGTCGCTGTTCAGTGCGGCGCGGGTGCTCAAAAGCGCAGGCGCACGCCGGGTCACCGGCCTGGTTTTTGCCAGAACCGAATAGCCAGTGCCGGTTTGCACGGCGACAATCGGCGCATGTTTCATATCGTTCTGGTCGCGCCCGAAATCCCCCCCAACACCGGCAACGTGATCCGCCTGGCGGCCAACACCGGCTGCACGCTGCATCTGGTCGAGCCACTCGGGTTTTCGATGGATGACAAGCACATGCGCCGCGCCGGGCTGGATTACCACGCGTACGCCACGGTCAAGCGCCACGCCGATTGGGCGGCGTTTCTGGCGACAGAAAATCCCGCGCCAAACCAGTTGTTCGCACTGACCACCAAGGCCACCCGCAGCGTCTTCGCCAGCCACTTTCAGCCGGGTGACTACCTGGTGTTTGGCTCGGAGACCCAAGGCCTGAGTGACGCGGTGCGTCAGTCGTTCGCGCCCTCGGCCACCATCAAATTGCCCATGGTTGCCGGGCAACGCAGCCTGAACCTGTCCAACGCGGTCGCGGTCACTGTCTTTGAAGCCTGGCGACAAAACGGCTTTGGTTTATCAACAAAATAAGCCTCTAGCCCTTATGGAATAAGCGCAAGCAGCTATTTATTTGATATCATTTACGGCGCCAGTTTCTTCGGCCAACCACTGCAACACCGGCACCGTGCCGGGCAGAATAGGCGCGACGCTGACGGGCAACCGCTGCCAGGAGAAGCTTTGCGCCTCGCGCATTTGCAATTCGCCTGTCCAGTCGAACACCTTGCAAAAATGCAGCCGCACCAGCGCGTGCGGATAGTCCACCAACGCATCGCGCCAGCGCTGAATATGGCCGATGCGGATACCGATTTCTTCGTGCAGTTCCCGCGCGAGCGCTTGCGCCACCGTTTCACCTGGCTCCAACTTGCCGCCGGGAAACTCCCAATACCCCGCGTAGACCTTGTCCGCAGGGCGCGAGGTGAGCAAAAAATCGCCGTTGGGTTGCACCAGCACACCGACCGCAACGTCGACCTCCGGCCGGTCGGCACCGCCGACGCGCACCTGATCAGCGTCGGCAACCAGGGGCTGCTGCCCCACTGTCATCACGCATGCTGCCCGGCAAAGTCGCGGGCGAATTGGTAGGCGACGCGGCCACTGCGCGCGCCACGCTCGAGCGCCCACACCAGCGCCTGCGGCCGCGCCGCTTCGATCCCGGAGGCGCTGACGCCGAAAGAAGAGAGCCATTGCGCCACGATGGCCAGGTACTCGTCCTGGTTGAACGAGTAAAAACTGACCCACAAGCCAAAGCGTTCGGAAAGCGAAATTTTCTCTTCAACCACCTCGCCGGGGTGCACCTCGCCGTCGTCGCTGTGGCTGTAGCTCAGGTTGTCTTTCATGTGTTCGGGCAGCAGGTGACGGCGGTTGCTGGTGGCGTAGATCAGCACATTGGGCGTGGTCGCAGCCACCGAACCGTCCAGAATCGACTTGAGGGCCTTGTAGCCGGGTTCGCCGTCTTCAAAGCTCAAGTCGTCACAAAAGACGATGAATTTTTCAGGCCGTGCAGACACCAGATCGACGATGTCTGGCAAATCGGTCAGATCGGCCTTGTCGACCTCGATCAGGCGCAGGCCGAGCGGGGCGTATTCATTCAAACAGGCGCGTATCAGCGACGACTTGCCGGTGCCACGGGCGCCGGTGAGCAGCACGTTGTTGGCCAGTTGGCCGCGCACAAACTGCAGCGTGTTGCGCTGGATCTTTTCCTTTTGCTGGTCGATTTCTTTCAGGTCGCCCAACTTCATGGCGCCAATGTGGCGCACCGGCTCCAGGCTGCTGCGGCCAGCGCTGCGTTTGCGATAGCGGTAGGCGTTCGACGCCGACCAGTCAGGCTGCGCCAGCGGTTGCGGCAACACCGTCTCAATGCGGGCAATCAATTGCTCGGCACGCGCCAGCAGTTGTTCAAACGCGGCGTTCATGATCGGTAGTCGGCGTTGATGGAAACGTAGTCGTGGCTCAGGTCACAGGTCCAGACCGTATCAAGCGCGGTACCGCGCCCAAGCAGCACACGCACGGTGATGTCGCTTTGTTTCATGACGCGTTGGCCGTCTTCCTCGCGGTACGCCGGGTTGCGCCCGCCCTGGGTGACCACGTGCACGTCGTCCAGGTACAGGTCAATGGCGGTTTGGTCCAGATCGGTGATGCCGGCGTAGCCCACCGCCGCCAGGATGCGGCCCAGATTGGGGTCGCTGGCAAAAAATGCGGTCTTGACCAAGGGTGAATGCGCAATGGCGTACGCCACCTGCCGGCACTCGGCCTGCGTGCGTCCACCTTCCACCTGAATCGAAATGAATTTGGTAGCACCTTCCCCGTCACGCACAATGGCTTGCGCCAGTTTTTTGGCTACATCCAGCATGGCGGCCTTGAGCGCCTGACCCGCGGCACTGTCCAGCGCCGTGATGACGGCGTGGCTGGCCTTGTGGGTGGCCATGACGACAAAAGAATCGTTGGTGGAGGTGTCGCCATCGACAGTGACGCGGTTGAACGAGCCTTCGGCCAATTCCAGCGCCAGTTGTTTCATCAGGCCCGGCGCCACGCACGCGTCGGTCGCCATGAAGCCGAGCATGGTCGCCATGTTGGGGCGGATCATGCCCGCGCCCTTGCTGATGCCGGTGACGCGCACGGCCGCACCGTCGATGACGACCTGCGCGCTGAACGCCTTGGGCACGGTGTCGGTGGTCATGATGGCCTGCGCCGCGCGCAGCCAGTTGTCTGGCTTGGCGTCGGCGAGAGCGGCGTCCAGGCCCGCTTCAATGCGCTCGACCGGCAGCGTTTCCATGATCACCCCGGTGGAAAACGGCAGCACCTGCTGCGCGGTGATCGCCAGTCTGCTAGCCAGCGCCTGGCAGCTTTGCAACGCGCGCGCCAGCCCGTCGGCACCGGTACCGGCATTGGCGTTGCCGGTGTTGATGACCATGGCACGAATGCCCTGTGGCCCAGCCAGATGTGCCCGGCAGACCTGCACGGGCGCGGCACAAAAGCGGTTCTGCGTGAACACGCCCGCCACCGACGTGCCTTCGTCCATCAGGACCACGGTCAAATCCTTGCGGTCGGCCTTGCGAATGCCCGCTTCGGTGACACCTAGGCGCACGCCAGCGATGGGCAGCAGGTCAGCGGCCTGAGGTGGGACAAGATGAACTGCCATTTTTGATTACTCCGAAAACCGCGCTTCAAGCCAGCTTGCCATGGCAGTGCTTGTACTTCTTGCCGCTGCCGCAAGGACAGGGTTCGTTGCGACCGACGCGGGGGATTTCGGGTTTGACCGTCGATTCGTCCACAGCAGTTTGCACCTCGCCGGTTTCGGTCGGGGCGCTGTAGGTGACGTTGCTGACACGCTCGGCGCGGCTTTCCATTTCGGCAGCGGCCTGTTCGACTTCTTCGTTGGACTGGATGCGCACCGTCATCAAAATCTTGGTGACTTCGTTTTTGACCGCGTCGAGCATCTGGCCAAACAGCTCGAACGCTTCACGCTTGTATTCCTGCTTGGGTTGCTTTTGCGCGTAGCCGCGCAGGTGGATACCCTGGCGCAAATAATCCAGCGCGCTCAAATGGTCGCGCCAGTTGGAGTCGATGCTTTGCAGCAGCACCATGCGCTCAAACTGGGTGAAGTTCTCTGCACCCACCAGATCGACCTTGGCGTTGAACACCTCGTTGGCCTTGGCCCGAACCGTTTCCAGCAAATCGTGGTCGGTGATGGCGCTGGCGGCGTTGACTTGCTGCTGCAGGTCCAGACTGAATTGCCACTCGTCGGTGAGCACTTTTTCCAGCGCGGGCAGATTCCACTGTTCTTCAACCGATTCAGTCGGCACAAACTGGCGCACGATGTCCTCGAAGCAGCCCTCGCGCAGGCCCTGTACCTGCGCCGACAGATCCGTGGCGTCGAGAATCTCGTTGCGCTGCTGGTAAATCACCTTGCGCTGGTCGTTGGCGACGTCGTCGTATTCGAGCAACTGCTTGCGCATGTCAAAGTTGCGTGCTTCGACCTTGCGCTGGGCGCTCTCGATACTGCGCGTGACCATGCCCGCCTCGATGGCCTCGCCTTCGGGCATCTTGAGCTTGTCCATGATGGCGCGCACGCGGTCACCCGCAAAAATGCGCATCAGCGAATCATCCAGACTCAGGTAAAACCGCGACGAACCGGGGTCGCCCTGACGACCCGAGCGGCCGCGCAACTGGTTGTCGATACGGCGTGACTCATGACGCTCGGTGGCGATGATGCGCAAGCCACCCAGGCTGGTCACCTTCTCGTGGTCTTGCGCCCACTGGGCGCGCAAGGCGTCAATCTGCTGTTGCTTTTGCTCGGAACTGAGCGCTTCGTCGGCTTCAACGGCTTCCACCAACTTGCCAATATTGCCGCCCAGCACAATGTCGGTACCCCGACCGGCCATGTTGGTCGCGATGGTGATCATCTTGGGGCGACCGGCCTGCGCCACGATGTCGGCCTCACGGGCGTGCTGTTTGGCGTTGAGCACCTGGTGCGGCAGCTTCTCTTTGGTCAGCAGTTCCGCAATGATTTCCGAGTTTTCAATTGACGTGGTTCCCACCAGTACGGGTTGGCCGCGTTCATAGCATTCGCGGATGTCCTTGATCGCCGCGTCGTATTTCTCCTTGGTGGTCTTGTAAACCCGGTCGAGCTGGTCGTCACGGCGACTGGGTTTGTTCGGCGGCATGACCACAGTTTCGAGGCCATAGATTTCCTGAAACTCGTAAGCCTCGGTATCGGCCGTGCCGGTCATGCCCGCCAGCTTGGCATAGAGCCTGAAGTAGTTCTGGAACGTGATCGACGCCATGGTCTGGTTTTCCGGCTGGATCACCACGCCTTCCTTGGCTTCGACCGCTTGGTGCAGCCCTTCGCTCCAGCGCCGCCCCGTCATCAGTCGCCCGGTGAATTCGTCAACAATGACCACTTCACCCGCCTGCACGACGTAATGCTGGTCGCGGTGGTACAGGTGCTGCGCCCGCAGCGCCGCGTAAAGGTGGTGCATCAGCGTGATGTTGGCGGGATCGTACAGGCTGGCACCCTCGGGCAGCAGGCCCAGTTCCGACAGGATGCGCTCGGCGTTCTCGTGGCCGCGCTCGGTCAGGAAAATCTGGTGACTCTTTTCGTCGATGGTGAAGTCACCCACCTTGGTGATGCCTTCACCAGTATGCGGGTCGGCTTCGCCCTCCTGCTTTTCAAGCTGTGGAACAACGCGTTTAATGGCATGGTAAAGGTCGGTCTGGTCTTCCGCCTGGCCGCTGATGATCAGCGGCGTGCGCGCCTCGTCGATCAGGATCGAGTCCACTTCGTCAACGATGGCGTAATTGAGGCCACGCTGCACCCGGTCGGTGGCCTGGTAGACCATGTTGTCACGCAGGTAGTCAAACCCGTATTCGTTGTTGGTGCCGTAGGTGATGTCGGCAAGGTACGCAGCCTGCTTTTCCTCACGCGACATATTGGGCAGGTTGATGCCCACGCTCAAGCCCAAATAGTTGTAGAGCTTGCCCATCCACTGCGCATCACGGCTAGCCAGGTAGTCATTGACGGTGACCACGTGCACGCCTTTGCCCGACAACGCATTCAGATACACCGCCAGCGTCGCCGTCAGGGTCTTGCCCTCGCCCGTGCCCATTTCGGAAATCTTGCCATGGTGCAGCGACATGCCGCCGAGCAGTTGCACATCAAAGTGGCGCATCTTCATGACGCGCTTGGAGCCCTCGCGCACCACGGCAAAAGCCTCGGGCAACAAATCGTCAAGTGCCTCACCCTGGCTGATGCGCTGTTTGAAAGCGTCGGTTTTGGCACGTAAATCGTCTTCAGACAATTTTTCGAACCCCGCCTCCAGGGTGTTGATCTTGCTGACGGTATGCCGGTATTTCTTGAGCAAACGGTCGTTGCGGCTGCCGAAAATTTTGGTGAGGAAGTTGGTGGCCATGAATACGGCGCGCAACACAAGCCCTTGTCGGCTCGCACGCAACGCGGTCCTTATTAATAATCTAACTGAAATGGGGGCATGCGGCGCTTGGACAAGCCCTCGCCAGTCAAGCCACACCGCACACCGTAGTAGGCGGATTTTACCTTTGCGCCGCCTTTGGTTTGAACGCTTGCCCGCCCCTCGCGGCGACTTTCATCACAGAAACATTGTGGCCAGCATCCAGGAACTTCTGCGGGTCTTGCGGCAGCCCGGCAACCCAAACCTCAAAATGCAGGTGTGCGCCGGTACTGCGGCCGGTCGTGCCCACTTCTGCAATTTTCTGCCCGCGTTTGACCAAATCCCCTTTTTTTACCCAAACCCGTGACGAATGTGCGTAACGCGTGATGAGGTCGTTGCCATGGTCAATTTCGATCATGTTGCCGTATTCGGAATGAAACCGTTGTTCAACCACAATGCCGCCGGCCGCAGCATAAATGGGTGTACCAACCAGCGCTGGAAAATCGAGACCAGTGTGCAGCGCCGTCGCGCCGGTGATCGGGTCGGTACGCCAACCAAAAGGCGATCCAATATCGCTTTCAAGGACTGGCTTTTGCGTCGGCAGCAGAATGCGCTTCATCTTCAGGTCAAACAACTCGCTTTCAAGACCGGTGAGCGCCTGTGTGCGCTGCACTGTCAATTGTTCCAAGCCGGCCATGACTTGTTCGACCTCGTTCAGGGACAATGGGCGCGGAGCAACCAGCGCACCACCAGCACCGGAGGGTTGACGGGCCATCGCAGAAGGTGCGCCAGCCAAACCGGAAACACGCTCACCCAAAGACTCCAACTGTGTCAACTTGGCCTGCAATTCCCCCAAACGCCGCGCCATCAAATCGAGGTTTTCACGCAAAAAACGATCGCGCTGCGCCACATTTTCTTTGGTGAGGATTTGAAACAGTGAGCCGATAATGGGCCAACCTTCTCGCGCGCCCTTGAGCACAACCCAGTGATAAACACCCACCGACAGCAGCATCACCACCAAGGAACAAGCCACCATGGCGGCGACCAGTTGCCCACCGGACAAATGAATGGTGCGCGACTTGGCCAGCCACGCGTCAGTGATGATCAACTGCATCTGCTCTTGTCTCCAAACGCATGAATTCGCGAAAAGCCTTCACTCTGCTGCAAGCCAGTCAGGCCAATGCGTCACTGGCGCGCTTGATGGCGCTGCAGCAAGCCTCGCAAGCGCGGCTCAAAGCGATCGAACATCTGATCCCGCCAGCGCTGCGGCCAAACGTACTGTCGGGGCCACTGGAGGACGACGTCTGGTGCCTGCTGCTGCGCAACAACACCACGTGCGCCAAACTGCGGCAACTGCTGCCCGATTTTGAAGCCTGCCTGCGCCGCAATGACCTTGCGGTCAAAGTGATCCGGCTCAAGGTGAGCCGACAACCATAACTGGTGCCGATTGTCGGAATCGAACTGACGACCTACCGCTTACAAGGCGGTTGCTCTACCAACTGAGCTAAATCGGCACGGGCGAGATTTTACTTGATCCGCGTGAGCGTTGGCCGCTTGGCGGCAGGTGATGGTTGTGCTACGGGTTGCGGATCGGGTCGGCTGACTTTCGGGAAAGCCATGCCCTGTCCGTTTTCGCGGGCAAAGACCGCGATCACCTGGTCTACCGGCAGCATGATCTCGCGCGCCACACCGGCAAACCGGGCCTTGAACGAAATGTAGTCGTTGCCCAAGTGCAAGCCAGTGGTTGCGGTCATGCCAATATTTAGTACGATTTCGCCGTCCTTGACGTATTCCATGGGCACCTGCACCGAGGCGTCCACCGCCGCCGTAATGTGTGGCGTGTAGCCATTGTCAGAGCACCACTCGTGGATCGCCCTGATCAGATAAGGGCGGGTCGACGTGCCTGCGGATTCCTGCGCTGCGCTCATCCCGGCACCCTGCTATTTGCGCATAACCTTCTCGGACGGCGTCAATGCTTCAATGTACGCTGGCCGCGAAAAGATGCGCTCGGCGTATTTGAGCAAGGGCGCCGCGTTTTTGCTGAGTTCGATACCGTAATAGTCCAGACGCCACAACAGCGGTGCGATCGCCACGTCGAGCATCGAAAAACCGTCGCCCAACATGAACTTGTTTTTCAGGAATACCGGCGCCAACTGCGTTAACCGATCACGAATATGGGCGCGCGCCTTGTCCAGGGCCTTCTCCTGGTTGGCTTTGGCATTGCGTGATTCCAACGTCGAGACGTGGACAAACAATTCTTTTTCAAAATTAAGCAGAAACAGGCGAACCCGCGCCCGGTCTACCGGGTCACCGGGCATCAACTGCGGATGCGGAAAACGCTCGTCGATGTACTCGTTGATGATGTTCGATTCGTACAAAATGAGATCACGTTCCACCAAAATAGGCACCTGACCATAAGGATTCATCACACTGATGTCTTCGGGCTTGTTGTACAGGTCAACGTCGCGGATTTCAAAATCCATGCCTTTTTCAAACAAGACAAAACGGCAGCGATGAGAAAAAGGACAGGTTGTTCCTGAATAAAGCACCATCATGGCGGGATCTCCTAAAAAAATAAAAGAGCGGGGTGCGTATCGCGGCCCCACTCTCAACGTTCAGCGCACCCCGGAGCGTGCCCTGAACCAGACGTTTTACATTATTTGATGTCTTTCCAGTAAGCCTTGTTGAGCTTCCAGGTCAGAAACGACAAACCGGCCAAAAACACCAGTACCCAGACGCCGACACGCTTGCGCGAGGTTTGTACCGGCTCGGCCATCCACTGCAGGTAGTTGACCAGATCACCGACCGCATTGTCGTACTGCGCGGGCGTCATGGTGCCGGGGGTCAATTGCTCAAAGCCTTTGAACTCCTGCATCTTCTGACCATGGAGGTCCACTTCCGCGAACACAGCGCGCCGGTCACCTTGCAATTCCCAAAGCACATGGGGCATCGCGACATTCGGAAACACCAGGTTGTTCCAACCCGTCTGCTTGGTGTCATCGCGGTAGAACGTGCGCATGTAGGTGTAGAGGTAATCAGCCCCGGTGCCGTTGGCACCGGCACGCGAGCGTGCGATCACGGTCAAATCAGGCGGCGTATTGCCAAACCAGGCCTTGGCCTGCTTCGGATCGATCGACGCCTTCATGGTGTCGCCGATTTTGGCGTCGGTCAGCAGCAAGTTGCTTTTGATCTGCTCCTGCGTCAAGCCCAGGTCAGTCAGGCGCGTGTAGCGCATGTAAGCCGCAGAATGACAGTTCAAACAATAATTGACAAACAGCTTGGCACCGTTTTGCAACGCGCCCATGTCATTGATGCGATTGGGCGCCTTATCCCAGGCAGGGCCGCCAGTGTTGGCCTGCGCCGTCGACCCGAACGCACACACCAGCATCAAGCCAGAAAGAAATTTTTTGGTCAAACCCATGGTTGTCATGAATAGTCTCCGAATCAGTGGGCCGTGAAGTTGACGCGGTCAGGCACGGACTTGAAGGGGCCGACGCGACTCCACCAAGGCATCAGCAGGAAGAAGGCGAAGTAAAACAGCGTCCCGATCTGCGCTACCCGACTAAAAAGCGGCGATGGTGGCAAAGTGCCGAGGTACCCCAAAATCGCAAAGTCGATCACAAAAACGGCGTACAGGTATTTGTGCCAGCTCGGCCGATAGCGAATCGACTTGACCGCACTGTTGTCCAGCCAGGGCAGGAAGAACAGGATCACTACGCCGCCGCCCATGGCGACCACACCCCAGAACTTGGCGTCGATCGACAGCATCATGGCCAGTACCACGACCGCGCCAGCGGCGATGATGGCCTTGAAAATCGTAGGCATCTTGCCTTTGAGCACAGCCAGGCCAGCGCCTAGCACCACACAGGCCATCAACACGTACATCAGCTCGGTGGTTACCGCTCGCAACAGTGAATAAAACGGGGTGAAGTACCACACCGGCGCAATGTGCAAGGGCGTCTGGAACGGATCAGCTGGAATGAAGTTGTTGTACTCCAGGAAGTAGCCACCCATCTCTGGCGCAAAAAACACGATCGCGGTGAACACGATCAGGAAGACGCTGACGGCAAAAATATCGTGCACCGAGTAGTACGGATGAAACGGAATGCCGTCCAGTGGAATCCCGTTGGCATCTTTGGTTGCCTTGATTTCAACACCGTCGGGGTTGTTGGAGCCCACTTCGTGCAAGGCGATGATGTGCGCCACTACCAAGCCCAGCAAAACCAGCGGCACAGCGATCACGTGGAAGCTGAAAAAGCGGTTCAAGGTGGCATCACCGACGACAAAATCACCCCGGATCAGCAAGGCCAGGTCCGGCCCGACAAACGGAATCGCCGAGAACAGGTTAACGATCACCTGCGCACCCCAATAGCTCATCTGGCCCCAGGGCAACAGGTAGCCCATGAAGGCCTCCGCCATCAGCGCCAAGAAGATACCGCAACCGAACAGCCAGACCAGTTCACGCGGCTTGCGGTAACTGCCGTACATCAGGCCACGGAACATGTGCAGGTAAACCACGACAAAAAACGCCGAGGCACCGGTGGAGTGCATATAGCGGATCATCCAGCCCCAAGGCACGTCGCGCATGATGTATTCGACCGAACCAAACGCCAGCGCAGCGTCGGGCTTGTAGTGCATCACCAGAAAAATGCCGGTAACAATCTGGATAACCAGCACCAGCAGCGACAACACGCCAAAAACGTACCAGATATTGAAGTTTTTGGGCGCGTAGTACTCGCTCATGTGCGCCTTGAACAGCACCGACAACGGGAACCGGTTGTCGATCCAGTTCAGTGTCTTGGCACCCGCCGAGGCATTGGGGGAGATTTCGTGGAATTCGGCCATGTTGAGTGTCCTTAGGCTTGCTTGTCGTCACCAATAAGCAACTTGGTGTCAGAGAGGTACATGTGCGGAGGCACTTCCAGATTGTCGGGCGCAGGCATGTTCTTGAAAACGCGTCCTGCCAGGTCAAACATGGAACCGTGGCAAGGGCACAGGAAACCGCCCTCCCAATCGTCGGGCAGCGACGGCTGAGCACCTTTCTGGAATTTATCCGACGGCGAACACCCCAGATGCGTGCAAATGCCAACCGTGACCAGGTACTCCGGCTTGATCGAACGGGTTGCGTTGCGCGCGTAGGCCGGCGCCTGCTCTTCGGGCTTGCGCGTTGAACTGGGATCGACCAGCTTCGGGTCGATCTTGGGCAAGGCAGCCAGCTGCTCCGGCGTGCGGCGCACGATCCAGACCGGTTTGCCGCGCCATTCCACCGTCATCTTTTCACCGGGTTTCAGGGCGGAAATATCAGCCTCGACCGCGGCACCGGCCGCTTTGGCTTTCTCAGACGGCTGAAAAGAGCTGACAAACGGCACCACCGCTGCCACACCACCCACCGCACCAGCACAACCTGATGCAATCAACCACGTCCGCTTGCTGGAATCAACCGATCCACTGTCGGCAAGAGCTTCACTCATGGGAATCCTCAAAGAAAAAAACCAAGGACAGGTAACAACCTTCAATTCTAACCGAGCGACCTTTGCGCGAAGCTGACCAAGCCACCATGGTCAACGCTACCGCGGGGTATTTACCGGCGGCTTGTGTCGACCCGCAGAAAGCTGCCGCGCCATGACAATCGCCTCGATCAGACTGGACGCGTCCGCGCGTCCCGTGCCGGCAATGTCAAACGCCGTGCCGTGGTCGGGGCTGGTACGCACCAGCGGCAGGCCGAGCGTCACATTGACACCTTTTTCCACCCCCATGTATTTCACTGGAATCAGACCCTGGTCGTGGTACATCGCCAGCACCACGTCAAATTCACCGGGTTGACCCGCTCTGGCGCGGGCGCGCATGAACACCGTGTCAGGCGGCTGCGGATCACTCACCTGCAGCCCCTGCAACCGGGCCGCCGCCACCGCGGGCACGATGACGTCCAGCTCTTCCCGACCAAACAAGCCGCCCTCACCGGCGTGTGGATTGACACCGGCCACCCCGATGCGCGGCGCGCGCCCCAATACCGCCTGCAATGAATGGTGGGTAATCAGCAAGGTCTGCAGCACATTGTCAAACGTCACTGCTGCCAACGCCTCGCGCAGCGCGACATGGATACTGACCAGCACGACGCGCAGTTCGTCGTTGGCCAGCATCATGCGCACCGGGCATTGATCCACAGACAGCCCCGCGTGTGCCGCCGCCAGCGACTGCAATAACTCGGTATGCCCGGGAAAAGAGTCAAAAGGCGCACCAGCCAGCGCCAGCGCGGCCTTGTTCAGCGGTGCCGTCACCAGCGCCGCCACCTCACCGCGCAGTGCAGCATTGGCGGCCCAGACGATACAGTCGCCGGCCACTTGACCTGCCTGCGCGTTCACCTGTCCAAAGGGTACCGGCACAGCCCCTGTTGCCAAAGCCGAACTGGCAATGGGCAACAGCGCAATGCAACGCGGCGGACACTGCAGCGCCTCCTGCGCATGGGAAATGACCGCTATCGGCAGCGCGATCCCGTCAGCGGCCACGACCCGCGCCGCGCGGCGCAGCGTTGCCAGGTCACCCACCACAAAGCAGCCCTGTGTTTGCTGCGGCGCGTCGCGAAAGGCCTTGACGATGATTTCCGGGCCAATGCCAGCGGCGTCCCCTTGGGTGATGACGATGGGCGACGGCGGTTGTTCGATAGTCATGAAAGTTCAGGCCGAGTTATCAATGTCGATAAATTCGTGCTGCAGCCCAAACCGCTGCGCCAAATGGGCCGCGACTGCGGGCGCGCCGTAGCGCTCGGTGGCGTGATGGCCGCAGGCCAGGTAAGCCACACCACATTCACACGCCAGATGCGCCTGAGGCTCGGATAATTCGCCGGTGATGAACGCATCTGCCCCAGCGGCAATGGCCGCCTCAAAGTAGTTTTGCGCACCACCACTGCACCATGCTACTTTTTTTATACCTGCTTGCGCTTGATTTATAAGGGCTACAGGCCGATTCAGTACATCACTTACGTGGTCTGCCAGGGCCTGTGCGCCGGGCCAGGCCTGACCATTGGCGGCAACGCCGAGCCATCCCAGGTCTTGTTCGCCAAAGCGGGATTGGCCAACCAGGCCGAGCTTGAGGCCCAGCTGGGCGTTGTTACCTAACTCTGGATGCGCGTCCAGCGGCAGGTGGTAAGCCAGCAGATTGATATCGTGCGCCAGCAGCAACGCCAGCCGCTGTTTCATCCAGCCGGTGACGCAGCCGCTTTGGCCACGCCAGAACAGACCGTGGTGGACAAAAATGGTGTCGGCACCCGCCGCAATGGCCGCTTCAATAAGTGCCCGACTGGCGGTAACCCCTGAGACGATTTTGTGCACCTGGTCGACACCTTCCACCTGCAGCCCGTTGGGGCCATAGTCGCGAAAACGTTCCGGCTGCAGCAAAGCGTCTGCCGCGGCGACCAGATCACGCCGATCCATCATGCAAGCCTGGGAAAAATCATCATGCACGAATGATAAGCGCCACGCTCAGGGCTGACCAATGTCGACAGGTGCGTCTTCCAGCTGCGCATCGCAATCGCAGCCGTCACCGGCCGCAACCCAGCGTCCAGCCAACCGACCCAACAACCAGGCCAGCGCTGGCACCGCAAAATGCAGCGCAGCAGGCAAGCGCGCGCGCAAGACCGCCCCCGGAGCGGTCATGGCACCACACCGGTACAACGCCCCATCGTCCTGCCAGCGTAGCGCGTCGCACGCACCGGTGCGCCGCCCACTGAGCAACACACCCAGCGGACAAGGTGCCAGCAAGCAGCACACGCCACAACCATTGCACGGCGCGCCCAGGTCCGGCTTGAGCGGCGCCTGCGCAAAAATGGGGATTGTTGGCATCGCGTGCATTGAAAAAATCTGCTGTGCCTACAATTTAGCGCAACGCGCAGCGCGGCTGCTTTTGACGCGGCAAAGACCTCGCCATCGCATTCTTTTTCAACTTGAATCCCTTTTTGCGGGCTTTGCCCTTTTGATCATGAAACGTTTTTGGTTGTTGTTTTCGCAATCTGTCACCGTGCTGCTGGCGGCCTATTTTGTCGTGGGTACGCTCAAGCCCGGCTGGTTGCCGCAGCGCGGCGCGGGTGGTGCGGTGGCCGTGCTTGAGGCGCCGGCAACAAACGCCTTGGTCGCACCTGCTGGCAGCTTCCGTCTGGCGGCGCAGAAATCCTCGGCGGCGGTGGTCAGCATCAACACCAGCAAAAATGCCCGCCGCAGCCCGCAGCAGATGGACCCTTGGTTTAAGTTCTTTTTTGGTGAGCAACCCCGCGAGCCACAAGTGGGGCTGGGCAGCGGCGTCATCGTCAGCGCGGATGGCTATATTCTGACCAACAACCATGTGGTCGAGGGCGCCGATGAAATTGAGGTGGTTCTAAATGACAGCCGGCGCACGGCGGCCAAGGTCATCGGTACCGACCCCGATTCTGACCTGGCGGTGCTGAAAATCAGCCTCGACCGCCTGCCAGTGATCGTCTTGGGTAATTCCAGTTCGTTGCAAGTGGGTGACCAGGTGCTGGCCATCGGCAACCCGTTTGGCGTCGGCCAAACCGTCACCAGCGGCATTGTCAGTGCGCTCGGGCGCAACCAGCTGGGTATCAACACGTTTGAGAACTTCATCCAGACCGACGCTGCCATCAACCCGGGTAATTCGGGTGGCGCGTTGGTTGACATCAACGGCAACCTGCTGGGCATCAACACCGCCATCTATTCGCGTTCGGGTGGCAGCATGGGCATCGGCTTTGCCATTCCGGTATCAACGGCCAAAATGGTGTTGGAGGGTATCGTCTCAGACGGCCAGGTCACGCGTGGCTGGATCGGCGTCGAGCCCAATGAACTCACGCCAGAGCTGGCGCAGACCTTTGGCGTGGCTGCCGATCAGGGCGTCATCATCACCGGCGTGCTGCAAGACGGACCGGCGGCCAAAGGTGGCATGAAGCCAGGGGACGTGGTAACCGGGGTTGCAGGCCAGGCGGTACACAACGTCTCTGAGTTGCTCTCCAGCGTGGCTGCACTCAAACCCGGGGTAAACGCTGCTTTTGAGGTGCAACGCCCGCAAGGGGCGGCTACCTTGCAAGTCGCCCCGGGCGTTCGCCCGCGGCCGCGTCAAACTGTCGAATAACGCTCAAGACGACGATGCCGCGGCGCTGTCGTCTTCGGGCGCTTTGGTGTGCCTGATAAACAGTTGCGCCGCCCAGATGCCAACTTCGTACAGCAAACACATCGGAATTGCCAGCGACAACTGCGAAACCACATCTGGCGGTGTCACGATGGCGGCAATGATGAACGCCAGCACAACGAAATAGCCGCGGAATTCTTTCAGTTTTTCGATGCTGAAAATGCCCATGCGCGCCAGCACCACCACCACCACCGGTACCTCAAACGCCATGCCAAAAGCCAAAAACATATTGAGCACAAAGCCCAGATAAGCCTCAATATCAGGCGATGCGGTGATGCTGGTCGGGGCAAAGCTCTGGATGAACGCAAACACCCGACCAAAGACAAAAAAGTAGCAAAACGCCACGCCGACAAAAAACAGCAGCGTGCTCGACACCACCAGCGGCAGCACCAGTTTTTTCTCGTGCGTGTACAAGCCCGGCGCCACAAACGCCCACAACTGGTAGAGCACCACCGGCAGGGCCAGCATGAAGGCGGCCATCAGCAACACCTTCAGCGGTACCATGAACGGCGAGATCACCGAAGTGGCAATCATCGTCGCCCCTTTGGGCAAATGCGCCACCAGGGGTGCGGCCATCAGGTCGTACAACGCGCCGGGCCCCGGATAAATACCCAACACCACGGCCATGACCACCACCGCCATTGCGGCCTTGACCAGGCGGTCACGCAATTCGATCAGGTGCTGGACAAACGGCTGCTCGGTACCGGCCAGTTCGTCGTCTTTTTTTGGGGAATCGCTCATCAATTCGATAATTTCGGGCGAAAGCGCGCCACCCGGGCCGCGCCGGACAAGGCCTTGGTGCGCACGCCGACTCGGGCTTTGTACCAGTTGGGCATGGCGCCTTGCTTCAAGCGCCAGTTTTTCTTGGGATGCTGGTACTCGGGTACGGGTTCGGGCAGCGATGGCCGGTAATCGGAGGCGCTGTCGGACGCTTCGGCGGTCGCCTCAGCCCACGATTTTTCAAAGTCTGCGGCGTTGCTCTGCACCGACTGCTGCACATCTTTGGCAGCGCCTTCGACCGTTTCCTTCATTTTTTTGAGCTCGTCGAGCTCCATCGAGCGGCTGACCTCGGCCTTGACGTCACTGACGTAGCGCTGCGCCTTGCCAATGAGCGTGCCCACCGTGCGCGCCACCCGCGGCAATTTCTCGGGGCCAATGACGATCAGCGCCACCGCGCCGATCATCGCCAGCTTGGAAATCCCCAGATCAATCATGCGAGCTGCGCGTCAAACACATCAGGACTTTTGCTTGGCTTCAACGTCGATGGTGGTCTTCTCGGCAGCCGGTGCATCACTGGTGACTTGCGACGCAGCAGGCTTGTCCTCGGGGGACGCGCCGCCGTCTTTCATGCCCTCTTTGAAGCCCTTGACCGCGCCGCCGAGGTCGGAGCCAATGTTTTTAAGCTTTTTGGTACCAAACACCATGATGACGATCAACAAGACGATCAGCCAGTGCCAAATAGAAAAGGAACCCATGGTGAATCTCCTAACGAATGGTGAAATTTTAGACGGGCGCACACTCAGCCCAGGGTCAAAGCGCCGGATTATCCCCGCAACCAGGGGCGCGGACCACCCATGACGTGAATATGCAGGTGATGCACCTCCTGCGCGCCCTCGGCCCCGGTGTTGCAGAGCATGCGAAAGCCCCCCACGGGGTAAGGATTACAGCCTTCTTGCAGTGCCAGTTTGGGCACCAAGATCATCATGCGCCCCATCAACGCGGCATGGTCGTCGGTCAGCAAGGCCATCGACGGGATATGCATTTTGGGAATGAGCAAGAAATGCACCGGCGCCCACGGGTGAATGTCATGAAAAGCGTACAACTCGTCGTCCTGGTAAACCAATTTGGACGGAATCTTGCCCGCGATGATTTTGCAAAACAGGCAATCCGGGTCGTGATCCACCACGTGTTCAATCATGCTGCAATCTCCATTGGCAAACCCTTGTTCAGCCGCACCATGCCGCTGACGATGCGGTACAAAAACCAGACCGAAATGACCAGCCAGGCCAGCCAGCCCGGCAACAGAAACAACAACCACAGCGGCGCCGTCACCAGGTAAAGCAGCCCGGCGATCAACACCGTTCGGATGCGCCAACGAAAATGCGACGCGTGCCAAGTGCCCACCGCGTCACTGCGCTTGACCAGGTCAATCACCAGCGCCACCAGCAGCAGCACCGGGCCCGCTTGCGCCCCCGGAATCAATGCTGCCACCGCCACAATCAAATGCAGCACGTAGCTCACTGTGCCCCAGGCGTTGAGGCCGTTGAGCGTTTGCACGTCAAGCTCGCCGAGCTCGTTGGCGCTTCCTGGTGCCTTGCTGAAGTCTTCGGTCATGACACGCCTTTCATGGACTGGGCTTCGCGCTCTTTCACCTTGCGCAGCGCTTTTTCTTCCAGGCCGCTCATTCCCGCGCGGCGCTGCAGCTCGGCAATCACGTCGGCGGGCTTGAGTCCATAGTGCGCCAGCGCGATCATGCTGTGAAACCACAGGTCAGCTACCTCGTAAACCACTTTGGACTTGTCGCCACCGTAGTCGGCGTCTTTGGCGGCCATCACCACTTCGGTGGCTTCCTCGCCAATTTTCTTCAGGAAGGCGTCCGGCCCCTTGTGCAGCAGGCGCGCCACGTAGCTGGCCTCGGGGTTACCACCGTGCGCGGGCAGACGCGATTCGATCACGGCGGCCAAGCCGGCCAGGGCATCGGAAGAATTGGGTTCAGTGCGCATCAGCTTTTGTAAATGGTTTGCGGGTCTTTCAACACCGGATCAATGGTTTTCCAGTCACCATTGTCATACACCCGGAAGAAACAGCTGTGCCGACCGGTGTGACAAGCCAGACCCGGCGTGTGGCCAGTTTGCGTGACCTTGAGCAAGACCACGTCGGCATCGCAATCCACGCGAATTTCATGAACGGTTTGCACGTGGCCCGATTCTTCACCTTTGAACCAGAGTTTGTTGCGCGATCGGCTGAAATACACCGCCCGGCCCAGCTCGGCGGTCTTTTGCAGTGCCTCACGGTTCATCCAGGCCAGCATCAGCACGTCGCCACTGCCCTGCTCTTGGGCAATCGCAGGTACCAGGCCCAGCGCGTCCCATTTGATCGTTTCAATAAAGTTCATGGAAGAATTGTCCTAGATTTCATCCTCGCGCAGGAAGATGCGACAAACCACGGACATCGCGGAACCGGCTTTGCCGGGCCGCAGATGTCGCCCCAGCAGGGGCAAGGCGTAGCGACACGCAGTGCGCAAAGACTACAGGGGTTGCTAAATCCTGACGGGGATGCCGCGCTCGGCCATGCGTGCCTTGGCCTGCGCCACGGTGAACTCACCGTAGTGAAAAATGCTGGCCGCCAGCACTGCGTCAGCCCCACCGAGTTGGATGCCATCAGCCAAATGGTCCAGCGTGCCAACACCGCCCGACGCGATCACCGGCACACTCACCGCATCACTCACCGCACGGGTCAGGTCCAGGTCAAAGCCGCTTTTGGTGCCGTCACGGTCCATGCTGGTCAGCAAAATTTCACCCGCACCAAAGTCGACCATCTGCCGCGCCCAGGCAAGCGCGTCCAGCCCGGTGTTTTTGCGCCCACCGTGGCTATAGACGTCCCAACCCGCGCCCAGCGGCTGACCCTGGGCATCCAGCCGGTCCAGATCAGCGCCCACACGGCGTTTCGCATCAATAGCCACCACAATGCACTGCGCACCGTATTTGCCCGATGCGTCACGAATCACCTGCGGGTTGGCAATGGCTGCGGAATTGAAACTGGTTTTATCGGCCCCGGCGTTGAGCAAACGGCGCACGTCGTCCACCGTGCGCACGCCACCGCCCACCGTCAGCGGAATGAACACCTGGCTGGCAACGGCCTCAATGATGTGCAAAATCAGATCACGCCCATCGCTGGTGGCGGTGATGTCCAAAAAGGTGAGTTCGTCAGCGCCTTGTTCGTTGTAACGCGCAGCAATTTCCACCGGGTCACCAGCGTCGCGCAGCTCAACAAAGTTGACACCTTTGACGACGCGACCACCGGTCACGTCCAGGCAGGGGATGATTCGTTTGGCGAGCATGCTCAATGGTCCACTGTGAACGGGGTTTGCCACAACACCTGGCCGACTCGCGCAATGTGTTCAAGCAACTCGGGGTTGTCGATGTGATTCATCAGCGTCAGGTCAACCTCCCAAGGCAACATGAGGTCGTCAACCTGATTGACAAGTTGCAACAACTCACCAAAGGACATCTCGGGCGCGTCAAGCGCGATGTCAATGTCTGAACCCTCACGGTAAGACCCCTTGGCTCTTGACCCATACAACGTGGCTTGACGAATCTGGGGGTAAGTGGCCAGCAACGAGCGCAACAAGTGCAACGAGCGCGTCGATAGTCCGAACTCAGCACAACGCGTGTCTGCTGGCACTGATGCTGCTGGTTCAAGAATTCGCGGCATTTTGAATAACTTGCATCTTTTGAGCGAACGCAGACAACAGATTTGAATAGTTTTCTGTCACACGGCTGGCAATCAAATTGGCCGTTTCATCGTTGTAAGTGTGTGAAGACAGGTTACGACTGACGATCATTTCCATCCAGGTCTCGCCTTCGTGAATCAACCCGGCCTTGAACGCTGCGCGGGTGGAATCGCGCGAGGCCATCAAATTTTCCTGGCCCAAGCTCATCAAGTAGTCCTTCATGACGTTCCAGGCCAACTCATGCGTGAACTCAAAGGCCTGAATCAAGCCCTGCTGCTCCAAATTGCTCAAAGGACGCTCGCGACTCAAAGCCACGGCAGATTGAAGCCGCTGCAAAGCCTTGAGATAGTTGTGCAGTCGCTGCTGCCAGCGGATATCGTCAGCCATTGAGCTCATCGGCCCGCGCCTGGGCGGCTTCAAAGTCAAGGTCGCCGCTGTAGATGGCGCGGCCACAGATCACGCCCTCGATGCCTTCGTCTTCGACCGCACACAGGGCTTCAATGTCGGCCAGTTTGGACAAGCCGCCCGAGGCAATCACCGGGATGGTCAAGGCCTGCGCAAGCCGCACCGTGGCCTCGATGTTGATGCCGGTGAGCATGCCGTCGCGGCCAATGTCGGTGTAGATGATCGATTCCACGCCAAAGTCTTCGAATTTTTTGCCCAGGTCGACCACGTCGTGGCGGGTGAGTTTGCTCCAGCCGTCGGTGGCCACTTTGCCGTCTTTGGCATCCAGGCCGACGATGATGTGGCCACCAAACGCGGTGCAGGCATCTTGCAAAAAGCCCGGGTTGCGCACCGCAGCAGTGCCGATGATGACGTAGCGCAGGCCGGCATCCAGGTAGCGCTCGATGGTGTCGAGGTCGCGAATGCCGCCGCCCAACTGCACGTCGACCTCGCTGCCAATGTCTTTGAGTATCTTGCGAATGGCGGCTTCGTTCTTGGGTTGACCGGCAAACGCGCCATTCAGGTCCACCAGGTGCACACGCCGGGCACCCTTGTCAACCCAGCTGCGCGCCATCACCGCTGGCTCTTCGCTGAAGGTGGTGGCAAGTTTCATATCGCCTTGTTGCAGGCGCACGCAATGGCCGTCTTTGAGATCGATCGCTGGAATTAAAAGCATGATGCTTCGCGTTGGAGGGTGGAAAAAAACGAGGAGAAAACCGTCGGTCTGGAAAGCGATGGCTGATTCAAGCCTGGCGCAGGGCGCTCACAAAACAGTGGGTCGGTGACATGACGGGTGTCAGACAGAGCTGAATCAGGGATTCCAATGAAGAAAATTGCGGTACAGCGCCAGCCCGTGGTCAGCGCTTTTTTCGGGATGAAACTGTGTGGCAAAAATATTATCACGTGCAATGGCCGAACAAAAGCGCTGGCCGTAGTCGGTCTCGCCTGCGCTGTGGCGTGCATCCGACGGTTTGGCGTAAAAACTGTGCACAAAATAGAAGTAACTGCCGTCGGGCACGTCGCCCCACACCGGGTGTTTGGCACCGTCGTGCGCGATTTGCCATACCTGGTTCCAGCCCATTTGCGGCACTTTGTAACGGCTGCCGTCGGGCTGCAACTGGCCAGCCAACTCAAACTTGAGCACCTCGCCATGGATCAGCCCCAGGCCCGGCGTGTCGCCTTCGGCGCTGTGATCGAGCAACATCTGCATGCCCACGCACACGCCAAACAGCGGCTTGCTGGCCGCAGCTTCCAGCACCGAGGCTTGCAAGCCCGACTCGCGCAGCTCGCGCATGCAGTCGGGCATGGCCCCTTGCCCTGGCAGCACCACGCGCTCGGCGGCGCGCACCACGTCCGGGTCTTGCGTGATGACCACCTGAAAACCGGTGCCACTGGCGGCGGCTTGCACCGCCTGCGACACCGAACGCAGGTTGCCCATGCCGTAATCAACCACGGCAACGGTCTTGCCCAGTTTGCTATTTACTATTGAAGTCATAGCTGCTTACTCAATGAATATAAGCGCTAGAGGCCTATTTTTCATATAAAACTAGAGCGCACCTTTGGTCGACGGAATCTGCCCCAAGGCACGCGCGTCGAACGCCAGCGCGCTGCGCAAGGCGCGGGCAAAGGCCTTGAACACGGTCTCGCACTGGTGGTGCGCGTTGCTGCCCTTGAGGTTGTCAATGTGCAGCGTGACAAACGCGTGATTGGCAAAGCCCTGAAAAAACTCGTGCACCAACTGGCTGTCAAAGCTGCCGATCATGCTGCTGGTAAACGGCACGTCCATCACCAAACCGGGCCGGCCGGAAAAATCAATCACCACGCGGCTCAGCGCCTCGTCCAGCGGCACGTAGGCGTGGCCGTAGCGGCAAATGCCTTTTTTGTCGCCCACCGCCTTGTGCACCGCCTGGCCCAGGGTAATGCCGACATCTTCCACCGTGTGGTGGCCGTCAATGTGCAGGTCGCCCTCGGCATCAATGTCCAGGTCGATCAGTCCGTGGCGGGCAATCTGGTCGAGCATGTGGTCAAAAAAGCCGATGCCGGTGTGCAGCCGCGCCACACCCGTGCCGTCGAGGTTGACGCGCACGGTGATTTGCGTCTCTGCGGTGTTGCGGGTCAGCTCGGCCACACGCGGCAGGCGCTTGGCCTGGCCTTCAGGGAGATTGGTCAGTGCGTATTGGGTCATAGTGAGGCTTCCAGGGCAGCCAGCAACTGGCGGTTTTCAGGGGCGGTGCCCACCGTCAGGCGCAGGCAGTTATTGAGCAATGGGTGCATTTTAGAAACGTTCTTCACCAGCACGCCACGTTGTTTGAGGTCGTCGAAAGTTTTTTGCGCATCGGGCACGCGCAGCAGGATCATATTGGCCTGACTGGGGAACACCTGCACGCCGGGCAGCCTGGGCAATACTTCTAAAAGCAGAGCACGCTGCGCACAGATATCCTGCGCTTGCGCCTCAAAAGTCGCTTGATGTTCGAGCGCAAATAAGGCTGCCTCAGCGTTGAGAACGCTGACGTTGTAGGGTGGGCGTACTTTGTCGATCTGCGCGATCAGCGCCTGCGGCCCGATCAAATAGCCAAGCCGCACGCCAGCCAGGCCAAACTTGCTGAGCGTGCGCAGCAGCAGCACATGGCGATAGCGCGCCAGTCGCCCCAAATAACTTTTGGCGGCAAAAGGCTGGTAGGCCTCGTCGATCACCACCAGGCCGCCCTGCGCGCCAGCAGCGGCAATGACCGCGTCCATGGCGTCGTCCGCCCACAGATTGGCGCTGGGGTTGTTGGGATAAGCCAGGTAGGTGATGGCCGGGTGGTGGCGTGCGATGGCGGTGAGCATGGCGGTTACGTTCAGCTCAAAGTCAGCAGTCAGGGGCACCCCCACGTAATCCAAGCCCTGCAACTGCGCGCTCATGGCGTACATGACAAAACCCGGCTCGGGCGCCAGCACCACGGCTTTTTTAGAACCGTTAGCCGCCGTCGGTGGCATGCTGCAGGCCAGCGCCAGCAAGCTGATGAGCTCGTCCGAGCCATTGCCCAACATCAACGCAAAGCCCTCGGGCAACCCCACATAACGCGTCAAGGCCTGTTGCAAATCAACCGTGCGCTGGCCGGGGTAACGATTCAACGCGAGCGCGCCCAGGCGCTGACCCAGTTCCGCCTGCAACTGCGGCGCCAAGCGGTACGGGTTCTCCATCGCATCAAGCTTGACCATGCCGTCGGCGTTTTGCACCACGTAGACGTGCATGGCTTGCACATCGGGGCGAATATTCGCTAGCGGCGGATGAGTGGGATCGGGCATGTGTTAACGCGTTGAGGAGTGCAAAAACCAGGAAGCAAAGATTGACAACAAGCGTTGCCAACATTGAGATTTAGCCTCAGTGTAAGTCGAGATTCACAGCGCGAAGCCAGTCCCGCGACCGACTCGCAGCGCTTGCTGCGCCCAAGTCAGCGCGGCAGCCAGGTGCTGCAGGGCGCTGGCACTGGGTGGTTCGCCAAGCTCAAAGCTGTCACCCCGAATCGCCAAAAGCAGGCACGGCGGCGGCGTGCCCTGCAAATTTTGGTACACCTGCATCAGCGCTTGCGGCGACAGGCTGTGGGTGCTGATGCTTTCATCGACGGTGGCTTGGAGGGCGTACACCTCAAACGGAGCCGATGCGGTCAGGCTGGCATCGACAAACAGCACCTGACTGCGACCCTCCAGGTCCAATGCGTGTTCCACCTGCAACTGGTAATCGTCCAAAAAATCCACCTGGTTTGCAAAAGTTGTCGGCAATTGCTCGCGCAAAGCGTTGACAAATAATGGCCCCAGCGCGTCATCACCCCGACTCAGGTTTCCCCAGCCAAAAACCAGTACCGGTGCGGTCATACACCAGATTTTTCGCGCCGATCCAGCACACTGCCGTCGGCCGCCAGCAGTGTCACCTCCAGCGGCATCTTGCCCAGCGCGTGGGTGGCGCACGACAGGCAGGGATCGTAGGCGCGGATGGCGACTTCGATGTGGTTGAGCAGGCCTTCGGTCAGTTCGTGGCCGTCCAGGTAGTCACGCGCCACCGCGCGCACCGCCTCGTTCATCGCCTGGTTGTTGTGGGTGGTCGACACAATCAGGTTACAGCGCGTGACCAGGTCGTCGTCGCCAACGTCGTAATCGTGAATGAGCGTGCCGCGCGGGGCCTCGATGATGCCCACACCACTGCCTTGACGCACACCGCTGGCCACCAGGTCACCGGCCAGCAGGGCAGGATCGTGCAGCAGCTCGCCAATCACTTCGGCCGCGTGCAGAAGCTCGATCATGCGCGCCCAGTGGTAGGCCAGCGAGGCGTGAATCAGCTCACCATGCCCCCAGGCCACAAAGGTCTGGCGTTCGGCTTCGGCACGCTCGCTGGGGATGAAATCGCAGTTTTGCACCCGTGCCAGCGGCCCGACGCGGTACCAGCCCAGCGCGCGGCCCTGCGCGCGCAGGTACGGAAATTTCATGTAGCTCCAGGCGCGCACTTCTTCTTCGATCACCTCACCGTAGCGCTGGTCGTCCAGCCCGTCGAACAAAATCTGGCCGTTGGCATCGCGCGCGCGCAGCACGCCGTCATACAGATCCATGGCGCCGTCGGCACGCACCAGCGACAGCAGGTTGGACTTGAAGCTGCCAAACTGGTTGTACAGCGCCGGGTTCTGCGCGTGCAGCTGTTTGGCAATGTCGACCGAGTCCTGCGCCCATTGCAGCATCTGCGGCAGTTCGCGCAGCAGGCTGTCACGCTCCTCGCGCGTGACCAGCTTGTTGATGCCACCGGGCACCGAGCCGGTACCGTGGACCCGCTTGCCCGAGGTGATGCGGATGATCTCCTGGCCATACTTGCGCAGCAAAATGCCTTTTTTGGCGATGTCGGGGTAGGCCTGCGCCACACCAACAATGTTGCGCTTGGCAACCTCCGAGTCAAAGCCAAACAGCAAGTCTGGCGACGACAGATGAAAAAAATGCAGCGCGTGTGACTGCAACATTTGTCCGTAGTGCATCAGGCGGCGCACGGCGTTGGCGCTGGCCGTCACCGGCGCGGCACCCACCACCCGGTCAAACGCCTTGGATGCGGCCAGGTGATGCGACACCGGGCAGATGCCGCACAGCCGCTGCACCATCACCGGCACCTCCCAGTAAGGGCGGCCTTCAATGAATTTCTCAAAGCCCCGGAACTCGACGATGTGCAGGCGCACCTGCTCGATATGGTTTTGCGCGTCGAGCAACAGCGTCACCTTGCCGTGGCCCTCAACGCGCGACACGGGCTCGATCGCAACCCGGCGCAGGTTTTCCGGATGCGCGGCGGTTTCAAGTGCAAATGGCATGACGGTGTCCCCTGATTCAATCGTAATGGATGAGCCCGTGACCCAATTGCGGCGACTGCCCGGCGATCAGGTCATTCAAAAACGCCCAGATCGCGTCGCCACTGGGCGGGCAACCGGGCAAGAAGTAATCGACATGTACCACCTCGTGGATTGGGTGCACGTGGTTGAGCGGCAATGGCAGTTCGGGGTCATTGGGAACCCGGCTGCCGGGCACGGTGCCACGCTGTGTGCAATACACATCGCACAGCATCTGGCCCACGTCGAGCTGGTTGCGCTGCGCTGGCAGACCGCCGTTGATGGCGCACGCGCCCACCGCTACCAGCGTCTTGCAATGCGCGCGGAACTCGCGCAAGACCTGCACGTTTTCGGCGTTGCACAAGCCCCCTTCAATCAGACCGATGTCGCAGCGACCAATGGTTTTGATGTCGGTCAGCGGCGAGCGGTCAAACTCCACCAACTCGAGCAACTGCAACAAACGCTCGTCAATGTCGAGCAAAGACATGTGGCAACCAAAGCAGCCCGCCAGCGAAACCGTTGCCACTTTAAGCTTGCGCGGAAGATATAAATTGGGCGTCACGCTATTATTTCCAGAGCTATTGAACTTCATGGCTTGGCTCCTTCGAGCTGCTCGGAGATCGGCTTGACGTCAAAGCTGCGCTGCCCGATCGGGATGACAAAACCCACGCGCTTGGGCAGGATCGCCCCCACCGGGCAGATGTTGGCAGCGCGGTCGGTGGCGGCGATGGCGCTGTCACCCAATAGGCCACTGGGGCTATTGACCAGCAGGTGCGTCTGGATGCCGTGGCCGCCGATGGCAAACACATCCTTGCCGTCAGCGTCATGGCTGGCGCGGATGCACAACAGGCACTGGATACAGCGATTGAGGTCAAGCAGCAGATCCGGATGGCTCGCGTCAACACGTCGGCTGGGATAAAACTCCTCAAAGTGCGGGCCTTCCATGCCCATGGCGTAGGCGGTTGCCTGCAGCTTGCAGTTGCCGCTTTTCTCGCACGACGGACAAAAGTGGTTGCCTTCGATGAACATCATCTGCAACAGGGTTTTGCGTTGCGCATTCAGGTCGTCGGTGTTGCTCTCGACCTCCTGCCCCGAAGCAGCTTGCACCGCGCAGGCGGCACCGCTGCGGCCGTTGATGCGCACGGTACACAGGCGACAAGACCCTTTGGCGCCAAAGTCAGGGTGCCAGCACAGGTGCGGGATGTAATAACCCGCGCGTGTGGCAGCTTGCAGGATTGAATCTCCGGGGCCAAATTCAACTTCTTCGCCGTCCAGGGTGAAAGTGCCCGGGCTGAGGGCGTCAATGCGGCTGTGGTCGGTCATGCCAGTGTCTCCAGGTGTGCACCGTGGTCATCGCGTCCGGTGGCCAGACGCGCTTGCGAGAGCTCGGCGTCCATGTCAAAGCCGGGAACAAAGTGCAGCGATGTCACATACTTGTCATAGGCGGGGCGAAATTTGGCAATGGTGTCACGCAGCGGGTTGCAGGCAGTCGCGCCCAGGCCGCAATGGGTGGCGCTGTGCATCAGCTTGTCCAGCTCAAACAGTATCTGCACGTCGTCGCCAGAGCCGTAGCCGCGTTTGAGCTTGTCCATGCGACGCAACACCAGTTGGGTACCGACCCGGCACGGGGTGCAAAAACCACAACTCTCATGGGCGAAAAACTGGGCAAAATTGAGCGCCACTTCAAACATGTCGCGACTGCGGTCAAACACCATGAACGCACCCGCGGTGTGCACGTCCTCGAAGCCGATGTGGCGACCAAATTCTGACGCCGACAGGCACACGCCCGAAGGCCCACCCACCTGCACCGCCTGCGTATTGCGCGCGCCACAGTCTTCCAGAATGCGGCCAATGCGTGTGCCAAACGGGTATTCATAAATACCGGGGCGCTCACAGTCCCCCGAGACCGAGTGAAGCTTGGTTCCGGTGGATTGCGCCGTGCCAATGCCGCGCCACCAGTCGGCCCCGTGCAGCGCAATGTGCGTCACCGCGCAAAAGGTTTCCACATTATTGACCGTGGTCGGCTGCCCCAGGTAGCCGTGCTCCACCGGAAACGGCGGCCGGATGCGCGGTGTGCCGCGCTTGCCCTCCAGCGACTCGATCAGTGCCGACTCTTCACCGCACACATAGGCGCCAGCGCCCAGATGGATCGTGAGGTCAAAGTCAAACCCGGCCTGCCCAAGAATCGCCGCACCCAGCAAGCCGGCTTCGCGGCGGCGCTGCAATACCGCTTGCAGCTGGTCGAGCAAAAAGCGGTATTCGCCACGCAGGTAGATGAAGCCCTGGCGCGCGCCCACCACCCGTGCGCCAATCGTCATGCCCTCCACCACCGCGTCAAAGCTGTGCATCAGCAACACCCGGTCCTTGAAGGTGCCGGGTTCGCCTTCATCGGCGTTGCAGACGATGTAACGTGTTTCGCCCGGGGCGTTGCGGCACAGTTGCCATTTGGTGCCAGTGGCGTAACCGGCGCCACCACGGCCGCGCAGCTTGGCGCGCTTGAGCTCGTCAAGCATGGCTTGCGGACCGCGTGCCAGCACCGCGGCCAGCGCCTGCCCGGGCGCGGGTTGCACACCGAGCTTGACGTCGGCACGCTGAATGTTCTCGTCAACCCGCGACCAGTCCACAGGCCATTGTTCAGGCGGCGTTTTTTGCTCGATCAGCGTGGCCAGATGGTCGATGCGCGTTGGCGTCAGACGCGTCACCACCTGGTGGTGGTTGACCAGCAGCGCGGGACCCTGGTCGCACAGCCCCGTGCATGAGGTGGTGGTCACACTGACGCGGCCATCTGCTCGCATCTCGCCAGGACGCACTTTGAGCAGATGGCACAGGTGACGCAGCATTTCTTCGCTACCGCCCATGCGGTCGGTGATGTTGTCGCTGAACAGGATGCGGTAGCTGCCCACTGGCTGCAAGTGCAGGAACCGGTAAAAGCCTGCCACGCCTTCCACATGGGCCAGCGTGACACCCAGGGCGCGGGCAATTTGGCCCAATGCCGGGCGCGGCAACCAACCGTGCTGGGCCTGCAATTCACGCAGAATTTGCACCAAGGCATGTGGGTCGGCATGGTAGCGCGCCAGCAAGGTCTTGAGGCTCGACGCGGAAACGGCCGAAGAATGGCTGAGGTTGCTCATGGTTGCAGGACTCCCCCGGTAAAAACGTGAAGAAAGTCTAATCTCGCCCGTACTCCCCCGTTCTGTCGCAGGTCAAGAAAACCCGCCTTCTAATAATGGGTAAGTCGGGCTACTTCAGTCGCAGCTCGGCGGCACGTGCATGGGCCTGCAAGCCTTCGCCGTGCGCCAGAACCGACGCAATCTGACCCAACGTTTGCGCGCCCGCTTCGCTGACTTCAATCAGGCTGCTGCGCTTTTGGAAGTCGTACACACCCAGCGGTGAGCTAAAGCGCGCGGTGCCGCTGGTGGGCAGCACATGGTTGGGACCAGCGCAATAGTCGCCCAGGCTTTCGCTGGTGTACGCGCCCATGAAAATCGCCCCGGCGTGCTTGAGCAGCGGCTCCCAGCGGTGCGGCTCATGGCTGGAGACCTCTAAGTGCTCGGGCGCGATGGCATTGGCAATATTGCAAGCCTCTTCCATGCTGCGCGTCAGAATCAGCGCGCCACGGTCGTTGAGCGACTTGGCGATGATGGCGCGGCGCGGCATCTCGGGCAGCAGCTTGTGGATGCTGGCCTGCACCTGATCAATATAGCCAGCATCCGGGCACAGCAAAATACTTTGCGCCAGCTCATCGTGCTCGGCCTGGCTGAACAAATCCATTGCCACCCAGTCGGGCGGTGTGCTGCCATCGGCCAGCACCAGAATTTCGCTCGGGCCGGCGATCATGTCGATGCCCACCACGCCAAACACACGCTTCTTGGCGCTGGCGACATAAGCATTGCCGGGGCCGGTAATTTTGTCCACTTTCGGCACGGTAGCCGTACCGTATGCCAAGGCAGCTACGGCTTGCGCGCCGCCAATGGTGAAAGCGCGCGTGACCCCAGCCACGTACGCGGCGGCCAGCACCAGCATATTCTTTTCACCTTTGGGTGTCGGCACCACCATGATGATCTCGCCCACGCCCGCTACGTGCGCGGGGATGGCGTTCATCAGCACGGAAGACGGGTACGCCGCCTTGCCGCCGGGCACATAGATGCCGACCCGGTCCAGCGGCGTGACCTTCTGCCCAAGCAGCGTGCCGTCTGCGTCGCGGTAACTCCAGCTCTCGCCACTGGCTTTGCGCTGCGCCTCGTGGTAGCTGCGCACACGCGCCGCCGCGGCCTGCAAGGCCTCCCGCTGCACCGCAGGCAAACCATCAAAAGCGACTTTGAGTTCGGCTTGCGTCAGTTCCAGCGCGACCATGCTTTGCGCCTGCAAGCCGTCAAAGCGTGCGGTGTAGTCCAGCACCGCCGCGTCGCCACGCTGTTGCACGTCTGCCAGAATGTCAGCCACGCGCTGCTCAATGCCTGCGTCGGTCTCGGCAGACCAGTGCAGACGGGCCTTGAATTCAGCGTCAAAAGTGCTGCTTGCGGTTGATAGGCGGGCGGGAGTAGCTATTAAATTCATTGCAATAAATTCAGTTGTCATTACCTGTTTTTAGGTAACTTTGATCACTATTTCTTGGTTTGCCGTTGCGCCTTGATACCAGCTACAACGCTTTCGACCGAGCCGTCTTTGAATAACGATTGACGCTCTACCGAATAGTCGCCACCGCCGACCTGAAATTGATTCAAAAACCGCACTGCATCAACGATGCCCAGTTCCTGAATCAAAACATTTTTCGCCCGCTGCGACACTTCAGCCAGCGGATGAACCATTGCGCTCATGGCGACACCTCCGTTACAAGATTTAAAAGAGATCAGGGCTTGCTGCACTACCCCACCGCCGCCGCAAACGCGTCAATGATGCGGCGAATCGGGGCCTGCTTGAGCTTGAGCGCAGCCTGGTTGACCACCAGGCGCGAGCTGATGTCCATGATGTGCTCCACCTCCACCAGGTTGTTGGCCTTGAGCGTGTTGCCGGTAGAGACCAGGTCTACGATCGCGTCGGCCATGCCAACCAGGGGCGCGAGTTCCATGCTGCCGTAAAGTTTGATCAGATCGACGTGCACACCCTTGCTGGCAAAAAAATCACGGGAGATTGCCACATACTTGGTCGCCACCTTCAGGCGCGAACCTTTTTTGACGGCACTTTTGTAATCAAAGTCTGAGCGCACCGCCACGCTGATGCGGCACTTGGCAATCTGCAGGTCCAGCGGCTGGTACAAACCGTCGCTGCCGTGCTCCAGCAGCGTGTCTTTGCCGGTAATGCCCATGTCGGCACCGCCGTACTGCACGTAGGTGGGCACGTCGGTGGCGCGCACCACCAGCACGCGCACGTCGGGCAGGTTGGTCGCCAGAATCAGTTTGCGCGATTTTTCAGGGTCTTCCAGCACCTCGATACCGGCGGCCTTGAGCAGCGGCAAGGTTTCTTCAAAGATGCGTCCCTTGGACAATGCAATAGTGATCATTTTGGCCTCTAGCCCTTATTTAATATGTGCTTCTAGCTCTTATATACATAGTAAGTCAAAGCGGCTTTTCCGGCTTACTTGACCCGCTCGATATCCGCACCCAAACCGCGCAGCTTGGTTTCCATCTGGTCGTAGCCGCGGTCCAGATGGTAGATGCGGTCGATGCGGGTTTCGCCATCGGCGACCAGCCCGGCAATGACCAGGCTGGCCGAAGCGCGCAGGTCGGTGGCCATCACGGTCGCACCCGAGAGCTGCGGCACGCCTTCGACCAACGCCACCTTGCCGTCGATCTGGATGTTGGCCCCCAGGCGCACCAGCTCGTTGACGTGCATGAAGCGGTTCTCAAAAATCGTCTCGGTCACCATGGCCGTACCCTGCGCCACCGCGTTGAGCGCCATGAACTGCGCCTGCATGTCGGTCGGAAAACCCGGGTATTCGGTGGTGCGAAAGCTCTGCGCCTTGAGGCCCCCAACACCGCCGGACTGCACCCGAATGCCGTCGTCGACCTTGGTCACCGTCACACCGGCATCACGCAGCTTCTCAACCACCGCTTCCAGGTGATCGATGCGCGCGTGGCGCACCAGCACGTCGCCGCCGGTGGCTGCTACAGCGCATAAAAACGTACCCGCTTCAATGCGATCGGCCACCACCTGGTGTGTGCAACCATGCAGCTTTTCAACGCCCTGAATGCGGATGCGACTGGTGCCGTGGCCTTCAATGCGGGCGCCCATGCTGATCAGCATCTCGGCCAGGTCAGGGATTTCGGGCTCTTGCGCGGCGTTTTCCAGGATGGTTTCACCCTCTGCCAGCGCTGCGGCCATCAAGAAGTTTTCGGTACCGGTGACGGTGACCATGTCTGTAGCGATGCGCGCACCGCGCAGGCGGGTGCGCCCGGCGGGCAGCTTGGCGACCATGTAACCGTGCTCAACCACGATCTCAGCGCCCATGGCGGCGAGCCCCTTGATGTGCTGATCCACCGGGCGTGAACCAATGGCGCAGCCACCGGGCAGCGACACGCGGGCTTGCCCAAAACGCGCCAGCAGCGGGCCCAGTGCCAGCACCGACGCACGCATGGTTTTCACCAGTTCATAAGGTGCTTCGGGTTTGATCGGGTCGGCAGCGTGAAAGCGCATACCGCCACGTGCGCCGAAGGTTTCAGTGCGCACGCCCATGTGCTCCAGCAGGGTGCGCATGGTCGCCACGTCTTTCAGGCGCGGCACGTTGCGGAAAGTGACCGGCTCGCTGGTCAGCAAGGCGGCGCACAGCTCGGGCAAGGCCGCGTTTTTGGCACCGGAAGTCAGCACCTCACCGTGCAAGGCCCGGCCACCGCGAATGATCAGCTTGTCCATGGCATCAAACGGCTTGCGCCGCCCACTCGGCTGGCGTGAAGGTCTTCATCGACAAGGCATGCACCTCACCCGAATCGACCTTGCCGCCAAGCGCCGTGTAGACCCGCTGATGCCGGGCAATGGCGCGTTTTCCTTCAAACTCGGCAGACACAATGGTGGCGTACCAATGGCGGCCGTCGCCTTCGAGCACCAGATGCGTACACGGCAGATTGGACGCAATCAGCGCCTTGATTTGTTCAGCATTCATCACACACTCTCGATAAAAATCAGGAACGAATTTTGTAACCCATGCGCAGCAACAGCAGCGCCCACAAGCCGACAGCCACGGTGGCGCCACCCACCACCCCCAGACTCAGCCAGGGTGAAAGATCACTGGCACCAAAAAAACCATAGCGAAAGCCGTCAATCATGTAGAAAAACGGATTGAATTGGCTCACGGTTTGCCAAAACGGCGGCAAGGAATGGATTGAGTAAAACACGCCGCTCAAAAAAGTCATCGGCATCACCACAAAGCTCTGGAACGCCGCCAAATGGTCAAATTTCTCTGACCACAGCCCGGCCACCACGCCCAGCGCGCCCATCAGCGCCGCGCCCAACACGGCAAACGCAATCGCCCACAGCGGCTGCGTCAGTGGCGGCACAGCAAAAATCAGCGCTACAGCCAACACGCCCAACCCCACCACCAGGCCGCGCACCACCGCCGCGCCCACATAAGCCACAAACCAGTGCCAGGGTGACAAGGGCGTCAGCAGCAGAAAAACCATGTTGCCCATGACCTTGCTGGCAATCAGCGACGACGAACTGTTGGCAAACGCGTTTTGCAACAAGCTCATCATGGCCAGGCCAGGCACCAGAAAGGCCGTGTAGCTGACGTTGTCGTAGACCTTGACATGCGACTCCAACGCCTGGCCGAACACCAGCAGGTACAGCATGGCGGTCAATACCGGGCCGGTAATGGTTTGCGCGGCAACGCGCCAAAAGCGCATGACCTCCTTGTAAAAAAGCATCTGCCAGCCGGTCATGCGCCACTCCGTTCGTCATGCCCGGCGCGCTGCATCACTTGTAAAAACACGTCTTCCAGGTCCGGACGGCGAATTTCAATGTCGTGCACGGCCAGACCCGCCGCGCGCAATTGCGACAGGTAGTTTTCGATAGTCAGCGCGTCTTTGGCGGGCAACTGCACCACACGCCCGGTGACACGCGCCAGCGCTTGTAGCGACGCCGGCAAATCGCCATCGATCGCACAGCGCAGCACATTGCCCGAGGCGGAGCTGAGCAGCGCACTGGTGCTGTCGAGTGCCACCACTTTACCTGCCTTGAGCATGGCGATGCGGCCACACAGCGCCTCGGCTTCTTCCAGATAATGGGTAGTGAGCAGCACCGTGTGACCCTGTTTGTTGAGTTTGGCAATGAACGCCCACAGCGTCTGGCGCAACTCGACATCGACCCCGGCGGTGGGCTCATCAAGCACAATCACCGGCGGCTTGTGCACCAGTGCCAGAGCCACCAGCACCCGGCGCTTCATGCCACCCGAGAGCGCACGCATGTTGACGTTGGCTTTGTCGGCCAAGCCCAGGCTCTCAAGTAACTCGTCGATCCATGCGTCGTTGTGGCGCACGCCGAAATAGCCCGACTGAAACACCAGCGCCTCGCGCACATTGAAAAAAGGGTCAAACACCAACTCTTGCGGCACCACGCCAAGCGCATGACGGGCCGCGGCAAAGTCGGTATGTACGTCGTGCCCCATCACGCTAGCACGCCCTGAAGTGGCCTTGGCCAGACCGGCCAGAAGGGTGATCAATGTGGTTTTGCCAGCGCCATTGGGCCCCAGCAGACCAAAGAACTCTCCTTGGGCGATGTCCAGACTGACCTGGTCGAGTGCCAGAAAAGTGCCGCCCGATGGGCCACGCGATGAGGGATAGGCTTTGGAAACAGACTGGAACGAGATGGCGGGCATGGGGCCGCTATTTTACCGGGGGCCTGCCGGTGCGACGGCCGGCGCCAGGCCCAGCAAGTCGCTGACGCCATAGAGTCGGGCCAAATCGGCCAGGCGTGGCGGCGTACCTTGCAATTGCAGTGATTTCCCGAGCGCCTGTGCCTGCCGATGCAAGGCCAGTAGCACCGCCAGCGCCACCGAATCGAACTGCGCAAGCGGCGCAACGTCAACAACCACCTGCTCGCCCTCGTTCGCCATCTCGGCGGCAAGCCCGGCCAAACTCTGCGTAGCCTGCGTTTGCGTCAATGCCTGTGGCAAGATCAGCACGTTTAACCCTTGGCAGGTTTGCTGTTGGCCGCCGCGTTCGCCTTGTTACGCTCAGCCAGCGTGGCGATCAGGCCGTCGATGCCGCGGGCGTTGATCTCCTGCGAAAACTGGCTGCGGTAGGTATCCACCAGCCAGACGCCCAGCACATTGAGGTTGTATATCTTCCAGCCCGCACCTACGCCCGGCGTTTGCTCCAGCCGGTAGTCCACCTGCACCGGGTCGCCGCGTCCCTTGATCAGTGTGCGCACAATGACTTCCTTGTCACCGGGCGACGAGCGCATGGGCCTGACCTCAAATGTGAGGTTCTTGGCTTGGCTCATGGCGCCCGCATAGGTGCGCACCAGCAAGGTTTTGAACTCGGTCTCCAGCTGTGTGCGTTGCTCCGGCGTGGCCTGACGCCAGCCCGGCCCGACCGCAGACGCTGTCATGCGCTGGAAATTCAGGTAAGGCATGACTTTCTGGTCGAGCAAGATCATGATGCGCGCCACGTCGCCGGCTTGCACCGCCTTGTCGGCCTCAATGGTGTCAAGCGCCTCCTGCGTCAGGCGTTTGATGAGCGCGTCGGGCGCCTCTTCGGCAGCCAGCGCGGGCAGCGTCACGGCTGCGCCAAACACGGCAACCAGTGAGCAGCACAGCAGTAAAAAACGTCTTTTCATCGTGTTATTCCTCAAAAACTATTTCGTTGCCGAATCGGTCTGCGCGTCGTCAAGCACCTCGTCGTCCGGCGGATCGCCGTCGTACACCTGGCTGCGCCGACGTTGCAAAAAAGCGTCGCGGGTGAAGGTATACGGGTCCAACGCGACCTGGTCGAGCATCTTGCTGGCGTCCAACAGCCGCGAACGCCGATCAACCAGATTGACTGCGGTGGCCGAATTACGTGTCGGCACATCACTGACGCTAGACACCAAATTACCTTGCGCATCCACCGGTAACGCCGCCGTATCACGCACGGTTGACGGCCCCAGGAGCGGCAACACCAGGTAAGGACCCGCACCGACGCCCCAATAACCCAGCGTCTGGCCAAAGTCTTCGGTATGGCGCTGCAGCCGCATCTCGGACGCAACGTCGAGCAAACCGGCCAGACCAAACACGGTATTGACACCAAAACGCATGAAACTTTCAACGGTCTCAAGCGGCTTGAGTTGCAACGCATTGTTGACACCCGACCAGGCATCTTGCAGGTTGTGGAAAAAATTGGTCACACCGGTACGCACCGGCCGCGGCAAGACGTCCCGATAGGCAGTGGCAACCGGCTTGACCACGGCGCGATCAACGGCGTCATTGAAACTGTAGACACCCCGGTTAAAGGGCTCCAGCGGATCGCGCGGATTGGCGTTGGGACCCGTCGCACACGCTGTGGCCAGCAGCACCAGCGCTGCCGCGCAAGCCAGACGGGTGGTGCGCAACTTGAATCCCTGTTTCACATTTTTTTTATTCATGAACATCACTGGCCTGGGTTGGACTGCGGCACGCTGTCGGCCGCCTTGCTGTATAAAAACTGACTGATAAGATTTTCCAGCACCACCGCCGACTGGGTGCTGGAAATTACATCGCCGCTGGCCAGGTTCCTGTCATCGGCGCCGGCTTCAATACCCAGGTACTGGTCGCCGAGCAGGCCGCTGGTGAGGATTTTCAGCGAGCTGTCTTTGGGGAAAATATAACGCTTTTCCAGCGCCAGCGTCACCAGCGCCTGAAACGACTTGTCGTCAAAAGAAATATTCTCTACCCGCCCGACGACAACTCCCGCACTCTTGACCGCTGCCTTGGGCTTGAGCCCGCCAATGTTGTCAAACTTGGCGGTGACCGCGTAGGTTTTCTGGAAACTCAAGGTGAGCAAATTGGCCGACTGCAGCGCCAGAAACAAAATGGCCACTGCGCCAATCAGCACAAAGAAACCCACCCAGACATCAATTTTTGAACGTTGCATGCTTTGGCTTTCAAATAGTAAACATCATCGCCGTCAATATAAAGTCCAACGCCAACACGGTCAGCGAGGCCATCACCACGGTACGCGTCGTCGCTTTGGCCACACCCTCAGGCGTAGCCTGGGCGTTGTAACCCTGCAGCAGCGCGATAAAGGTTACCGCAACGCCAAAAACAAAGCTTTTGACCACGCCATTGCCCAGGTCCTTGAACACGTCGACGCCGCCCTGGATCTGACTCCAGAACGCACCGCCATCAACGCCGATCATCAGCACACCGACGATCCAGCCGCCAAAAATACCCATTGCGCTGAACGTGGCAGCCAGCAAGGGCATGACAAACACGCCGGCCCAAAAGCGCGGTGCCAGCACCCGCTCGATCGGGTCGACCGCCATCATCTCCATCACGCTGATTTGCTCTCCCGCCTTCATCAGACCGATCTCTGCGGTGAGCGCCGTGCCCGCACGACCGGCAAACAACAGGGCGGTCACCACCGGCCCGAGCTCACGCATGAGGCTCAAGGACACCATCAGCCCCAGCGCCTCGGCTGAACCATAGCGTTGCAAAATGTAATAACCCTGCAAACTCAGCACAAAACCAACAAAAAGCCCCGAAATACCGATGATGGCGAGCGAATAATTGCCCAAAAAGTGAACCTGATCGCGCACCAGCGCGTTGCGCCGGACGGCATAGACAAGCGTGGCCAGCAGCCGCAGAAACAGCCGGGCAGCGTAGCCCATGTCGTCGAGTGTGCGACGTACGGCGAAACCCATGTTGGCAGGATGGAGCCAGTTCATGCGCTTGCCTCGACGCCAAAATCCTGCGCCACCGTCGGCCCGGGGTAATGGAAATGCACCGGCCCCTCGGGCAAGGCGTTGACATACTGATAGACCAGCGGGTCGGTGCTGTGGCGTACCTCCTCAGGCGTGCCCTGCGTGGCAATCTTGCCATTGGCCAGGATGATGACCTGGTCGGCAATGGCAAAGGTCTGCTCCAGATCGTGGGAGACAAAAATGCTGGTCAGACCCATCGCGTCGTTCAATTCGCGGATCAGCCGCGCTGATGTGCCCAGCGAGATCGGGTCCAGCCCGGCAAACGGCTCATCGTACATCACCAACTCGGGATCTAGCGCAATGGCCCGCGCCAACGCCACCCGACGCGCCATGCCGCCGCTCAAATCACTGGGCATGAGCGCACGCGCACCACGCAAGCCCACCGCGTTGAGCTTCATCAGCACCACATCGCGAATCAGCGCCTCGGGCAAATCGGTGTGCTCGCGCAACGGAAACGCCACGTTTTCGAAGACGTCGAGATCGGCGAACAAGGCGCCAAACTGGAACAACATGCCCATGCGCCGACGCACCGTGTAGAGCTCAGGCTGCGTCATCGGCGTCACATCTTGGCCGTCAAACAGCATCTGGCCTTGTTGCGCCTTGATCTGACCACCAATGAGCCGCAGGATGGTTGTTTTACCACCGCCTGAGGCGCCCATCAGCGCGGTGACCTTGCCGCGCGGAATCGTCAGGTTGATGTCGTCCAGAATGATGCGCGCGCCGTAACCGAAGCTCAGATGCTGCAATTGAACAAGCGGAGGGGACAGGTTGGATGGGTTCATAAACGGAGAGACCGGGTAAACCCGGCCTCTCAATGATAAGTGGTAATGGATATTACCGCGGCAGGTCGCTGAAACCCATCAGGAATTCATCCACCGCGCGCGCGGCCTGGCGGCCCTCGCGGATGGCCCAAACCACCAATGATTGGCCACGGCGCATGTCTCCGGCGGCAAAAATCTTGGGCACATTGGTGGCGTAACCGCCTGTGAAGTCGGTTGTGGCTTTGGCATTGCCGCGCGCGTCTTTTTCGACGCCAAAAGCATCCAGCACCGTCGCCACCGGATTGACAAAACCCATGGCGAGCAGCACCAGATCGGCCTGGTAGGTTTTTTCGGTGCCGGGAATTTCTACCATCTTGCCGTCTTTCAGCGCGATGTGCACGGTCTTCAGGCCAGTGACCTTGCCTTTTTCGCCGATGAATTCCTTGGTCGAGATCGCAAATTCGCGGGTACAGCCCTCTTCATGGCTGGAACTGGTGCGCAGCTTCATCGGCCAGTAGGGCCAGGTCAGCGGGCGGTTTTCTTCCACCGGCGGCTGCGGCATCACCTCAAACTGCGTCACACTGGCCGCGCCGTGGCGGTTGCTGGTACCGACACAATCGCTGCCGGTATCGCCACCGCCGATGACGATGACGTGCTTGCCGTCGGCTCGCAGCTGGTTTTTGAGCTTGTCGCCAGCGTTGACCTTGTTCTGCTGCGGCAGGAATTCCATCGCAAAGTGAATACCAGCCAGATCGCGGCCTGGCACCGGCAAGTCGCGGCTTTGCTCGGAACCACCGGTCAGCAGCACCGCGTCAAAGTCCTGTTGCAAGAAGACCGGAGAGATCGTGTCTTTGGCCCAGTTGGTGACCTTGCTGCCTTTGGGCAGTTCGCCCACCAGCGTGCTGGTCTTGATGCTGACGCCTTCGGCCTTGAGTTGTTCGACGCGGCGATCAATATGGCTTTTTTCCATTTTGAAATCGGGAATGCCATACCGCAGCAGACCACCAATCCGGTCGTTCTTTTCATACAAGGTGACGTCGTGACCAGCGCGGGCGAGTTGCTGCGACGCCGCCAGACCGGCCGGCCCCGAACCCACCACCGCCACTTTTTTACCAGTCCTGATGCGCGCTGGTTGCGGTTTGACCCACCCTTCAGCCCAGGCGCGGTCGATGATCGCGTGCTCGATCGACTTGATGCCCACCGGCAACTGGTTCACATTGAGCGTACACGCGGCTTCGCAAGGTGCCGGGCAGATACGACCGGTGAATTCGGGAAAATTATTGGTGCTGTGCAGCACATCGATGGCGGCCTGCCAGTCACCACGGTAGACCAGATCGTTGAAATCCGGAATGATGTTGTTGACCGGGCAACCGTTATTGCAAAAAGGCGTGCCGCAATCCATGCAGCGCGCTGCTTGCTTGTTGGCCTGCGCATCGTCGAGTCCAATGACGAACTCTTTGTAGTTTTTCAAGCGCTCAGGAACCGGCTTGTAGCCCTCTTCGACGCGCTCGTATTCCATGAAACCTGTCACTTTTCCCATGATATGTCCTTTTTACTTGGCCGCAACCGCTTCTTTTTTAGAAGCTGTAGACGCTTTTTCTGCTTGGGCTAGAGCCACTTTTTTTGCATGAATTTCACCCAGTGCACGCTTGTACTCGTTGGGGAAGACCTTGACGAATTTGGGCCGAGCGGCGTCCCAGTTGTCGAGCAATTCACGCGCGCGTTTGCTGCCGGTCCAGCGGTTGTGGTCGGCCAGCAGTTGTTTGAGCTGCGCTTCGTCACTAAGGCCGCGGTGCCACAGATGGGCCTTTAGTGTCTCGGTCTGTTCAGCTGTAGTCAGCACCTTGTCAAGCGACACCATCGCCATGTTGCAGCGCTTGGCGAACTGGCCGTCTTCGTCGTAAACGTAAGCAATACCGCCGCTCATGCCGGCGGCGAAATTGCGTCCAGTCTTGCCAAGCACCGCCACCGTGCCACCGGTCATGTACTCGCAACCGTGGTCACCGGTGCCTTCCACCACGGTGCTGGCGCCGGAGAGTCGCACGGCAAAGCGCTCACCGGCGACGCCACTGAAGTAGGCCTCACCACTGGTAGCACCAAACATGACAGTGTTGCCGACGATCGTGTTTTTGGTGGCCTCACCGCGGAAATCGATGCTCGGTCGCACCACCACGCGGCCACCGCTCAAGCCCTTGCCGGTGTAGTCGTTGGCGTCGCCGATCAGGTACAACGTAATACCTTTGCACAAAAAAGCGCCGAATGACTGCCCACCCGTGCCTTCCAACTGGATGCGGATCGTGTCGTCGGGCAAGCCCTCGGGGTGCACTTGGGTGACCGTGCCGGAGAGCATGGCACCGACCGAGCGATTGACGTTGCGTGCGGTTTCCATGATCTTGACTTTTTCACCGTGATCAATCGCCTGGCGTGCTTTGGCAATCAGCAGGTTGTCAAGCGACTTCTCCAGGCCATGCTCCTGAAACTCGGTCTGGTAACGCGGCACATCGTCAGCCACATTGGGCACAGCCAGCAGACGGTTGAAGTCCAGCCCCTTGGCTTTCCAGTGCGCGATGCCAGCACGCATGTCAAGCAGATCGGCGCGGCCGATCAGGTCGTCAAACTTGCGGATGCCCAGCTGCGCCATGATCTGGCGCGCTTCTTCGGCGATAAAGAAAAAGTAATTGACCACATGCTCGGGCTTGCCCGTGAATTTGCGGCGCAGCACCGGGTCTTGCGTGGCCACGCCAACCGGGCAGGTGTTCAGGTGGCATTTGCGCATCATGATGCAGCCTTCCACCACCAGCGGCGCGGTGGCAAAGCCGAATTCGTCGGCGCCCAGCAAGGCGCCAACGACCACGTCGCGACCGGTCTTCATCTGGCCGTCGGCCTGTACGCGGATGCGGCTGCGCAGGCGGTTGAGCACCAGCGTCTGTTGGGTTTCGGCCAGGCCGATTTCCCACGGGCTGCCTGCGTGCTTGATTGACGACCAGGGCGACGCGCCGGTTCCGCCGTCGTGGCCGGCGATGACCACGTGGTCGGCCTTGCACTTGGCCACGCCAGCGGCGATGGTGCCCACGCCAATCTCGGACACCAGCTTGACGCTGATGCTGGACTTGGGCGCGACGTTCTTCAGGTCGTGAATCAGCTGCGCCAGGTCTTCGATGGAATAAATATCGTGATGCGGCGGCGGGCTGATCAGGCCCACGCCAGGCACGCTGTGGCGCAGTTTGCCGATGTAGTCGGACACCTTGCCGCCCGGCAATTGACCGCCCTCACCCGGTTTGGCACCCTGGGCCATCTTGATCTGGATTTGATCAGCGCTGCCCAAATACTCGGCAGTGACGCCAAAGCGGCCCGAGGCCACCTGCTTGATGCGTGAACGCATCGAGTCGCCATCTTGCAAGGCATAGTCGACCTCAAACAGGTCTTTGCCCAGCAGGTCGGACATGGTCTGCCCCTTCTTGATGGGGATGCCTTTGAGCTCGTTGCGGTAGCGCAGCGGGTCTT
>Ga0210035_1000125_pt1 | contig 63489 bp, 56 predicted proteins | sample CryGeymeta201507_FD_183975 | JGI IMG/M metagenome (GOLD analysis project Ga0210035, IMG submission 183975) | Groundwater microbial communities from Crystal Geyser aquifers in Utah, USA - Crystal Geyser metaG 2015-07 (SPAdes) (version 2) | ecosystem: Environmental > Aquatic > Deep subsurface >...
TGTATATGCCTGCCATAGCGGCATTACGTTTTAATCCTGTGATTAAATGTTTTGCCCAAAGGCTCAAGCAAAATGGCGTCACAGGTAAGAAGATGGTGGTTGCTGTGATGCGTAAACTTATTCATATCGTGTTTGCTGTATTGAAGAGCGGCAAACCGTTTGATCGAGAATATGAGATTCGTGCTTGATTTTATAAATCAAACACGGTATCTGGTCAGTTTTATCTACAACAAGAGCTTTTTAACACCTTTTGCTACTAACCAAACCTATACGGGGTCTGTCCCCGGGTCTGTCCCCGGGTCTGTCCCCAGATTTGAAAACGGCTCAGGGTAAACCGATGCGATAGCACTTAATGGAATCTCATCTGTTTGTTTGACCCATTTTGTTCACCTTTTGCCAGTCATTGTGAAAAATATACCTTTTGCATATTACCACTTTAGAAATCATCAGACTCGTTAAATATGCTGATTCCGTTTTAGCGGGCTTCGTTATCTTTTCACCCTATTTGGGTTTGTTATAAAACCGTCATTTTGTCATCATCTGCCGGTCAAATTGCGTGGCTATACTGGTTTGTATGACTCACACTTATCCGCAATTTTTAGCTTTTATTCGTCATGGTGATTACCATCAGCGTGCTGACACGCCCAGTGCTTGTCAGGCAGGAGCTTTAACACTGGAGGGAAGGCAGCAGGCGGAGGCGGCCGCATTTGAGATTTCCCGGTTTGCACAAGATCAGCAACTTTCTTTAAACCAAACAATCTTTACTTCTCAATTATTGCGTGCTTGGCAAACGGGCAGTTTGCTGTCTCAACAATTGCATCAACAAACCCGGCAAAATTTTAACTGCCAAGCAGTAGACGATTTGCATGAGCGGTGTGTTGGCGCGTTTGCCAACCTGACCCGCGCTGAAATTGAGCAAGCGGTTAAAACCGATCCGCGCAGTGCGCCTATGCCGGAAAATTGGAAATCAGACAGCCATTATTGTTTGCCTACTATCGGCGCAGAATCGTTATTGGATGCCGGAAATCGGGTATTACAAAGACTTCAAGCATTATTAGCTTATCCTTCTAGTCGCTTAACGACTGTGGTAGGACATGGTGCGGCTTTTCGACATGCCGCCTATTGGATGGGCGTTTTATCATTTGATGAGATTCAACGTTACTCAATGTATCACGGCCGCCCTCTGTTTTTTAAATACCTCCCTGATGAAGGTTGGCAAAAAATTGGTGGCGATTGGAAAATACGGGGAAAATAACCATGATTTATGCACAATCTGTTGAACCTTGGCAACCACAAAGCCTTTCGCCTATACAGGTGCCACTGGAAAATTGGCTGGCGCCGACTCAAGACAGTTATTTTTTTACCGATTTACATGCGGATGCTGAGGCGTTTTTACGCTCACTGAAATTGAGCCATTTGGTGACTTTGGACAGCACTGTGTCCAATATCCAGTTAACCACCAAAGCCATGAGCGGCCGGATTATTATTGGGGGGGATTGTTTTGATAAGGGGCCAAGCAATTTACAATTATTAAAGCTGATTCATCAGCTTCGACCCGCCGATCTAGTGATCTTGGCGGGCAACCATGATATTCGTCTTTATGCCGGATTAAGTGCGATGGATTTTATGGCGGATCCTTGTCAGGCACACTTTTTTGTGCGCATGGGGCGTAAGGTCATTAAATTGTTTGAAGAGGTTTATTTGACTTATTGCTCAAACTTAGCGGAAGTGACGCTGACAGATGCCGAAATTCGCGCCAAACTCTTTCCCGGCAAAGATTGGTCAAATCGGTTCCGGATTGATGCTAAACCGTTTTTATCGGCTAAAAAAATCCATAAAGAATGCCAGCAAATCGCCCGTAAACAGCAGGATTTTACCCAGGCCTGGTCAGAATTAGGGTTTAATCTCAAACAACTCTACCAAGCTGTCGAACAAACGCGCCGTTTATTTATGGACGCTGAAGGCGAATTTGCGTGGTTTTTCAGTTCGCTCGATCTGCTCCATGTTTCCGGCAGTTATTGTTTTAGTCATGCGGGGATGGATGATGAAATGGCGGAAAAACTCAGTCATCAAAGTGTGGCGGATTTGAATCATCAACTACACCAACATCTCCAAGCAGGCCATATTTTTCAGCTGTATTACAGCGCTTTTGGCAATGTGTTTCGCACCAAGTATCGTGAAAACGATTGGCCGCTTACCGAGCATGGTGCGGCACATTTAAAGCAGCGACATCTTTTTGCATTAGTCAACGGACACCGCAGTCACCTAGGCGGTCAGCAATTATTTTTTCGTCAAGGGCTGCTGCATTTTGAGTGTGATACCTTGTTGAATGCCAACTGTCGTCAAAAATCAAACCGCCAATCTTTGGGAGAAGCTGTTACAATTTTCTATGCTGATGGTATGGTATCGGCTCTCAGTGGTGACTATCCCGCCACCAAGCAATTTCATCCAAAAGATTTAGGCAGGTGACCTTATGGCGAAAAAGACTCCTTATTTTGAACATGAATCCTTACAAGATAAGGATACGATTATCAGTTATTTAAAAGCCATTACTCAGGGGTTTAAAAAAGGTGCCATTAAATTCAGCGATGAAGATGAGAATTTTGTGCTCACCCCTCAGCCATTTGCTAACTTAAAAATTAAGGCCACTCAAAGCAAAAAAGGCCAAACGCTGAATATTAAAATCAATTGGTCTTCGGATCAGGATGAAGATGCCGATGACACGCCCTTGTTTATTGACCCAAAACATCCAAAAAAATCCAACAGATCCAAAAAGTCCTCTTAACGCTGATTCGCTGCCATTATGCAACTCATCCCCGCCCTTTATGACCCGCTCCGATTTTTGATTATCGAGTTGCAAAAGCAACTGGAGTTGGTCACATTATTTTTTGAAACCGGTGAAGCGGATGTTGCAGAACGCAGCTTGGCGCGCGTCGATTATATTGATAATCAACATTTAATTTTATTAAATCGAGCCGCCGCTTTTTTAGCCGAAACCCCTGAAGCTGAAAGCCGCATTGCCGTGCAAAGTTATGAGCATTTAAATCAAAGTTTAAAAACGCTTTCTCGACAATGCCAGGCGATTGTTTTTCAGGCTCAGTCTTGTCGCAGCGCGCTAAAGATTCTGCGCCGCAAAGCGGTATTTAAAGCCCTACAAGACTTAACGGCAGGGTTGGAAATGATTGAACCCGCGATTGAATCCGAAAGCTCCAGTTTAGCGATTGATATTTGTCGCTTAAAAGTCCACATTGATAAACGCTGTGACCAACAATTGGATCGCCTTAAAAAGCGGTTGAAAAACGGTCAGCAAACTGAAATGCTGTTAAATGCCAGCTTTGTGTTACGTGACATCAGTGCCATGGGAGAAGGGTTGTTGCGGATTGGCGAGGGGATTATCTCTGCTAACTTGGGGCAAATGATTCAGATTGAACGTTATCATTCTCTGGAAGCGACTTTGTCAGCCTTGCAACTCAATCCCCAGCAAAATGAATTGTCCATCCGCGCTTTGGGTGAAACCAAATCCGGTTGTAGCTTGTCCGGGGTGATGGGGACCGACTCAGAAGGCGAAATGCTCGCGGTGTTTAAAGAAGGTGATCAAGCTAAATTACAAGAGGAAAAAACCGGCATTGAAAGCTGGCATCAAGTTTATCCCGGTATCGCCCCTAAGGTGTATTCTTATCACAAAAATGGCAGTAAGGCGGCTTTGCTATTTGAGTATTTGACTGGCGATACCTTTGAACGGTTACTACTGGATAAGGATCGTAAACTCCTGAAAAAGGGATTAAACACCCTTTTTGGAACTTTACAAAATATTTGGCAAGCAACCCAAATCGAAAAGCACCAAGCGGCGCACTATATGCAACAGCTTAAAAAACGCTTGCCTGCGATTTTTGCCGTGCATCCCGAATTTGAATTAAAAATGATCAATATCAACGGGGTAAAATCGCATTCCATTAGCAATTTAATTGAAGCCTGTGCCACCCTTGAGGACGGATTATCGGTGCCAAAAGCGGTTTATATTCATGGGGATTTTAACTTAGACAATATCATTTACGATTCGGTGGAGGATGAAGTGAATTTTATTGATTTACATCGCTCGGACTATCAAGACTATGTACAAGATTTATCTGTGTTAATGGTGTCGTGTTACCGCATCGCTAATTTTGATCCGCAAGTGCGCAAATTGATTGCGCAAACCATGCAAGCCATTTATGACTTTGGTGCAGACTATGCTGACCAAATCAAAGACGATAGCTACGCTTTGCGAATGGCATTGGGATTAAGCCGTTCTTTTTTAAGCTCAACCCGTTTTGTACTCGATAAACAACATGCCAAAGCCATGCATTTTCGCGCCCGTTATTTAATGGAACAAATCCTGCGCTTATCACCCCAACACCTTAACAATTACCAAATTCCAAAAGAGATTTTCCATGACTAAACTGTCTCCTTATAAAATCGGCGTGGTTGGCATTCCGGGCAAATGGTCTACCGAAGTATTAGCAGATGAAATTGAAGCCCTGACCGGGTTTCGATTGGTGATTGACATAACGCAGGTGGTTGCGGATTTGGCGACCCCGTCAATCAAATATCAAAACCACTGTTTATGTGATTTGGATGCCATTGTGATTAAAAAGATCTCTCAAACCTATAGCCCTGCTGTTATTGACCGTTTGGAGATTTTACGATTTGTTGAAAAATGTGGTGTACAGGTTTTTTCAAAACCACAGGAAATTATTCGCTTAGTCGATCGACTAAGCTGCACCATCTCGCTGACCAAAGCCCATATTCCGATGCCGCCAACCGTGATTACCGAAAGCCTGGAGGCCGCGTTTGACACAGTTCAGACGTTTGGCGAAACCATTTTAAAACCGCTGTTTTCCACCAAAGCGCGTGGCATGGCGTTACTTAACCCTAAAACCGCTCACAAAACACTTAAAGCGCAATTACAAAGTTATTATGAAGAACACGGTTTTTTCTATTTACAAAAAAAATTAACCTTGCCCGGAAAAGATATGGGGCTGATGTTTCTCGGCGGGGAATACCAAGGGGCTTATGCGCGAGTGGGTAATAGCCACAGTTGGAACACCACCATTCACTCCGGCGGAAAATATGCCCAGGCCTTTCCGTCGGATGAAATTATTGAAATGGCGCATCAAGCTCAGTTGGTTTTTGATTTAAGTTACACCACGGTCGATATTGCTGAAACCGAACAAGGTCCAGTGTGTTTTGAGGTCTCTGCTTTTGGTGGATTTAAAGGCGCACAAGAAGGCTTAAACATCAATATGGCCGCACGCTATGCGGCCTATGTCATTGAACAACTCCACCCCACTGAGACTGATAAAACGGCATGAATAACGCTCAAACCCTCACACAACATTTCAATCAAACCTTGCAAGATCAACCCTGCTTGTCCAAAGGGCTCTTGTTGCCTTTAACCGATTATGCCATTGCCATTCGCTCTAATTCTCACGAATTGCTGACAGAACTAGCTGACTATTTTCACCTTGAAATGACTTTACAGTTGGATTCAGCAGAGATAGCCGTTCAAGCGATTGAAACGGATGATTATTTAAAGGTTGGCAAACACTGGCCAGACTGGGCGCGTGAAGCCGGCAAAACCGGGCGCAAAGAAACGTTTGTGGATGCCGAAGACGGCCGATTTATTTATAAAATCAAAACCGGCATGGTATTTTGGCAAAATGCTGAAAGGCCTTGTGCTTTTGGCCCAATTGTGCAGCACCCGAATCAAGTGATTAACTTTGTATTGAGTCAATATTTAAACCACCACTTACGCCAAGGTTGGTTACTGGGACATGCTGCCGGCTTACAAATTGATGGCAAAGGTGTTGCGATTGCCGGTTTATCCGGGGGGGGTAAATCGACTCTGATGCTGCATCTGCTAGAACAAGGGCAGCACTTTATTAGCAATGATCGCCTGTTAATAACGCCTCAAACGACCGAAAAAACGCCCAGGCCTGGGCGTTTTTGGATGCGTGGCATCCCAAAACAGCCACGCATCAACCCTGGCACGGTTGTTCACAATGCCAGATTACAATCGTTGATTCCGGCAGAAAGACGTCACCAATTATTGGCGCTATCAGCGTCTAAACTGCGCCATTTAGAAGAAAAGGTTGATGCGGATGTTGATCAGCTGTTTCATGCCGGATGTACGCAATCGCAAGCGCCATTGCATTTATTGGTGGTGTTAAATTGGTCAACCACAACAAATCAACCCACCCAAGCAAGACTCACCAACTTGGCACAAAGCCCTGAATTGCTGCCGGCATTAATCAAAAGCGCCGGGCCTTTTTTTGCGGACACTCAGGGGCAGTTTTTGGCAAATCAAACCCGACCCGATGCAAACGCTTATCTAACCCAATTGGCCAACCTGCCTTGCCTGGAAATTTCCGGTCACCTGGATTTCTTGCAGGCTCGGGATGCGGTTTTAGAACAGATTCAATCCCTTTGATTTGGCGGGGTAACAACTGCTAAATCGATTTGACGCACCACCGAGGCATTAAAAATAATCACCAACCACAGCAAATACAACCATAACAAGAATAATGGGATGACGGCAAAGGCACCGTAAATCAAATCATAGGTTGGAAACCACTTTACGTAAACACCAAAGCCAAATTTTAATAGTTCCAACTCCAGGGTTGTCAAAATAGCGCCAACCCAAGCTGCGCTCGCCGAGACCTTAGCGGCCGGCACAAACCGATATAAAAACCAAAACCCTACCGCATTGATAAAAAAGGGTAATTGCTTTAAGGCATCCGCCATGCCAAAAAGATCGGGCAAAATGGGTGCCGCCAATAAAATTGAGCTTAAAACCAATCCCGCGCCTAAAATTAACGGGCCTAATAAACTCACCCCTAAATAATGTAGCAAGCTCACCCACCAACGCCGTTGATAATGTCGATGCCACATTAAGTTAATTTTTTTATCAATGGTCCACAATAAAATCAATGCGATACCCAACATCGAAACAATACCAATACCTTTGAGCTGTCCGGCCTTTTGTGCAAACTTGAGCAAATAAGCTTCCAGCTGTGGCGTGGCTTCGGGGAGCAAAAAATGCACTACTTTATCAATCACTTCCGCTTGAAAAACCGCAAAGCTATCGGACAAGGCAAACACCCCAAATAAAATCGCCAAAAACGGCACCAGCCCGACCAAAGAAGCATAAGCCAAAATGGTGACGGAATCCAACCCCTGTTTGTCGATAAAGTTGTGAGCAGCTTGTCGCCAAAAATGACGTTTATAAAGCCGAGGCTCCGCAGGATTTTTATTCATAAGGTTATCGGTATCCCTGTATAATCTTGGACTGTTTCATGATTTACTTCAATTGTGGCGTTGCTTTTGGTTGCGAGTGAAACCATTATCCTTGAAAATGAATAAAAATGAATAATGTGACTCAAATTCTATGATCTCTCATTCAAAAAATTTTACCCGCTACCTGCTACTCAGTTATTTGTTTGTGCTGCTTTTAGTCACGGCGGGTGCGGGGGTTTTTATTCACTATGAACGATCTCTAGCGAAATCGTTTACCAGCTACTCCCAAAATGCTGAATTGAAGTCGCATGTCGATAGTATTTTATTTTCCGCCAATCAACGCAGTATTTTATTGGTGCAAATGATAAATGCCCCCGATTTTTTTCAAGTCGATGCCCTTAATATGGAAATGCTCAAGCATGAGCAAACCGTCATTACGCATCTACAAAGCCTCATCCAAAGCGTTGAAACAAAAAGCCAAGAAGAATATCTGCGCCAAGCCGGTATCGTCATGTCTTACAACCGCAAGATACAAACAGAAATTTATCAGCTTCTAATGGATGAAAAACAACACCAGGCTTTAGACCAATTGCTGCGCGTCGCCATTCCGGTTCAAGATAAGGTGCAACTGTTATTTAATCAACTGAAAAACAGCTATGAAAGTCGCGTTAGCCAATCAAAAGAACAATTTTCAAATGCGATAAACGATATGATCAAAATGATCTTTATCGTCTCCATTCCCATTATTATAAGCCTATTAGTCATTGCCACCTTAACCACTCGACGTTTAAACGCTTTTGCTAAGAATCAACAAGCCATTTTAGACTCTTTAGAGGAGCGAGTTAAGGAACGAACGAACGCCCTATTACTCGATCACAATTTACTACAAAACTTAAATGAAGCCATTGGTATCTTTGACCATCATGACCAACTGCACCTAACCAATAAGAAACTGGATGACCTGGCTAAGGTTTGCGATACTCCTAAAAATGGTACCGTTTGGCAATTACTGATGTGCCTTTTTAACGATGTCGATATCGGGCATATTAAGTATCATTTAAAGCATAAACAGGCTTGGCGTGGCGAAGCGACTTTGAGCCAATCAGCAGATAGCGTTTATATGATTGATATTGCTAATATCAATGATCCTAGCTTACCAAACAGCTACCTTTCAATTTCCTTAACCGATATTTCTGACTTAAAATCCACCCAGCGCCAGTTGGAGCATACTTCTCATTACGACTCAGTAACACAACTCCCGAACCGTTACTTCTTCAATGTCACCTTAGACCGTTTGCTAAGGGAAACACCCAAACAGCCACTGCATCTTATCTATATCGACTTGAATGATTTTAAATGGGTCAACGACCATCTCGGCCATGCGGCTGGGGATGAATTTCTATTCAATGTGGGGGTTCAGTTTAAGAAGGTCTTGCCGAACAGCGCCTTTATTGCCCGTTTAGGCGGCGATGAGTTCGCAGTTTTATTACCTGGGCACTTTGAGGTAAGCGAGCTAACCAAGTTATGCAAAAACCTTTTAAAAACATTAGAAAAGGTCAATGAGCATCAATCCACCCATCAAGTTGGCTGTAGCATGGGCGTGGCATCTTATCCGATTCATGCTGAATCCGCTGAAGATTTAGTCCATAAAGCGGACTATGCGATGTATTCGGCTAAGGACAGTGAAAACGGCCATTACTGTATTTTTACCGATCAAATGAAAAAGGCTTTACTGGATCTCCGAGAGATTGAAATTAACTTACATCGAGCAGTTAAAAATGCCGAGTTTGAGGTCTATTATCAACCCCAATACAGCTTGCATAACCTAAAATTGGTGGGAGCGGAAGCCTTGGTGCGCTGGCCAACACCCGAACGCATGATTTCACCTGTCGAGTTTATACCACTGGCGGAACGCTTTGGACTGATCAATCAAATTGGTACCTTGGTGATGCAAAAGGCCATTCATCAGCTGCAACAATGGCAGACAATCGCCAAACCCCTGCCAAGAATTGCCATTAATGTTTCTGCCTCTCAGTTATTAATGGGCGACTTTGGCGATTTGGTTGAACGGATTTTAGCTAGCAATCAATTAATGCCCAGTCAAGTTGACGTTGAAATTACCGAATCAGTTATGATGAAAAATTTTGAGTTAAATGGGGAAAATGAGGGCAGCTGTTTAAGCCGCTTACAACACAAAGGCCTCGAAATCTCAATTGATGACTTTGGCACCGGCTATTCTTCTTTGGCCTATATCAAGCACCTGAATGTTGACCGAATTAAAATAGATAAGAGCTTTATTGACGATATTGCCACGCAAAGTGAAGCCAGATCAATTGTCAGTGCCATTATTGAAATGGGGCACAGCTTGGGGCTTAAAGTGCTGGCCGAAGGCATTGAAACCCCAAATCAACTGGATATTCTCAAAAAATTGGGCTGTGATGAGGGGCAAGGTTATTTATTCAGCCGACCGCTGCCAGCCAAAGAGTTTGAGCAGAAATGCTTGGCATAACTTTTATGGCAAGGGGTGAGGAATCAACACCTGTTGTTGTAACAAGCCATCAAGCGCCGGCAAGGCCAATTCTGCCAAGGTGGTCGCTGGCTGTTGCATTGTCTCGGCCATCTCTGCAATCACATCTTTAATGGGGTCTGACCCCTTTTCTTCTTTAATGGGGTCTGACCCCTTTTCTTCTAAACGTGTTAATAAGTCATAGAGCAAGGGCGTCAGTGCCATAAACTGCACTTGATCGTTCACATCTCGATAAGCCAATAAAGTGGTCAGCGTTTCGGGTTGCTCAGGGTTGGCATTTTCGGCACTGATTTGATCAACAGGCCATTGATAGGCTAACGGAATAGCCACCGGCGATAAACGATAACCACTTTGCAGATTGGCTTGAGGCGGCGATACTAAATAAATGCCTTCTTGTTCATCAACCAACAATGCCAATTCAATCCATTCATAATGCGCCAGCTCTAGTAAATATGGAGGGTCATCATCGCGTGGCTGATAGTCCGCTTGCAAAAATAATAAGAACTCTTGCCCTACTTCATGGAACAACGGGGTTCGCGCCTTATGTTTTTGCATATATTCTCGAATCAACTCTAACCAGCGTGTTTCACCCAACACCGAATAGGTAACGGGAAACAAGTTACTAAAGAAACTATTGACATTATTGAAGAATAATTGCTCATAAGCGGCTAGGCGTCTGGGCTCTATTTCGAGCGCTATTTTACCCAGGCCTGGGTGTTTTTGCGGCCGATAAGGCTGGTTTTGCGGGTCACGAATATGGGCGGCAAAGAGCGTTTGTAATTGCTGAAAGCGCGGTAAGTCGGTAAATGTGGTGCTAGACATCTTGTGCTCCCCGAGTGCGTTGACTTTGACGAATTTGATTCATTTCCGACTGCAATTCTGCAAGCGGTGGAATATTAAAATCGCGCTCTAGCAAAGTCGGTTGAATGCCATGCGCTGCGTAGGTTTGATCTAACAAGTCCCAAACCACGGGTTTGACAGCTTCGCCATGGGTATCAATTTTTAAGTCGTCCGCTTCATCAAAGTGCCCTGCCATGTGCAAATACATCAACCGTTCCGTGGGCATGGTTTCAATAAAGGCCAAAGGATCATATTGCTGATGATTAATGCTGTTAACAAAGGTATTGTTGACATCCAATAACAGCCCACAATCGGCTTCTGAGACCACCGCATTGATAAATTCGACTTCCGAGAGCTCATTGGTGGGCAACGCATAAAAAGAGACATTTTCCACCCCGATCGGCTGCTCTAATAAATCTTGTACTCTTTGAATCCGTTTTGCAACATAGTCTACCGCTTCTTCGGTAAACGGAATCGGCATCAAATCATACAAATGGCCAGAATCCCCGCAATAGCTTAAATGTTCGGTATAAAGCGGCACTTGATGGGTTTTAAAAAACGCTTTTAGTTCCAGAATGAAAGTCTCATCCAGTGGATGTGGGCCGCCGATATCAAGGGATAAACCATGACACACCAATGGATAACGCTCGGAAAGCTGTCGCAAAGCCCGACCTTGTCGGCCACCAAAATGCAGCCAATTTTCAGGCGCGACTTCCAAAAAATCCACCACAAAATCGGGTGTATTGAGCAGCTCATCAAAAAAATCTCGCCTTAATCCCAAACCGACCCCTTGGACTTTTGGGCTGGCAAAACGGGGCGCTATTGAGTGTGACATAATCCATTCCCTAATGACGATTATTAATCTTTGCGGTTGGCTGTCATTATAGGCCAACCCAAACAGAAATGCGATCCATACGCAGATGGGTTAAACGGTTTTAGCCGATGTCGTTGCCAGTTGCTGGTTAAACCGGGTGATTTCAGTGCGCTTGATCAGACTGTAAACCGCCGGCAGGACCACCAGCGTCAGCAAGACTGCACTGATCATGCCGCCGACCATCGGCGCCGCGATTCGGCTCATGACTTCTGATCCGGTTCCCGATCCATACAGAATGGGCAGCAATCCGAGAATAATCACCGAAACGGTCATCATCACGGGGCGAACCCGCAACCCGGCTCCTTGTATGAGGGCTTGCTGATAAGCGGATGGCGAAATCGGTTGCCCAGAGTCGTGTGCCTTTTTCTTGAGTGCTTTCAGCGCTAAATTTAAATACACTAGCATGATCACACCAATTTCGACGGAAACCCCGGCAAGCGCAATAAAGCCAACCCCAACGGCAACGGAAAAGTTAAAGCCCTCTAAATAAATCAGCCAAAGCCCGCCAATCATCGCCATCGGCAGCGTGGTGATAATAACAGCCACTTCGCTAAAGGCTCTGAAGTTGAGATAAAGTAGCACAATAATAATCGCCAATGTCAGCGGTAGTACATAACTTAATTTTTCTTTGGCTCGCTCCATATATTCATATTGCCCTGCCCAAGTCAGTGAATAACCAGCAGGCAGTTCCAGTTCGCGATCTAACACCGTTTTGGCCTGATTCACGTAACTGCCAACATCAATGTCTTCAATATCAATAAAGGTCCAGCCATTCAATCGGGCGTTTTCACTTTTTATGCCTGGTGGGCCATTTTCAATGCGAATATCTGCCACATCGCCCAAGGTAATATGCTGACCGTTTGGTGTGACGATGGGTAAGCGATCCAATTGTTTGGGAGAATCTCGATAATCTTGTGGATACCTGAGATTAACGGGATAACGCTCTTGCCCTTCTATCGTTTGCGTGACATTCATGCCGCCAATCGCAGTGGCAACGATTTGTTGAACATCGTCGATATTCATGCCAAAACGGCTGGCTTTTTCTCGTGCTATATCAATTTTAATATAACGTCCTCCTGCGACTCTTTCGGAATAAACCGAGGCGGTTCCCTCAAGGTTCGATAAGATTTTTTCAATGTCCTGACCCAGCGTTTGAATCACATTCAAGTCAGGCCCGGCCACTTTGATGCCAACGGGCGTTTTAATCCCTGTTGCCAGCATGTCAATGCGGGTTTTAATCGGCATCACCCAGGCATTGGTTACCCCGGGAAACTGAACAAGTTGGTCAAGTTCTTTTTTCAAATCTTCGCTGGTGAGGCCTTCACGCCATTGTGATCGAGGCTTTAACTGGATAAAGGTTTCAATCATGGTTAAGGGTGCGGGATCGGTCGCGGTTTCTGCTCGCCCCACTTTCCCAAACACATTTTGGACTTCCGGCAGGGTGCGAATCAGTTTATCGGTTTGCTGTAACAATTCGCGCGCCTTACCAATGGAGATGCCAGGATAGGTGGTTGGCATATACATTAAATCGCCCTCGTCTAAGGGCGGAATAAATTCACTGCCGATTTTATCGACGGGGTAAAAGCCCAATACCGTGACAACGACTGCGCCCAGCAGCGTCATTTTAGGGAACTTTAATGCCCGTTTGAGCACGGGCAGATACATTGCAACCAACAATCGGTTGAGGGGATTCTTTTTTTCCGGCGTCACTTTGCCTCTGATAAAATACCCCATTAACACCGGGATCAAGGTAACGGCCAGACCAGCCGCCGCGGCCATGGCATAGGTTTTGGTAAACGCCAAAGGTGCGAACATGCGACCTTCTTGCGCTTCCAAAATAAACACGGGTAAAAAAGAAACGGTGATAATCAGCAAACTGAAGAAAAGCGCGGGGCCCACTTCAGCGGCAGATTCCGCAACGACTTGCCAGCGGTTTTCATTGGTCAGCGGGGTTTTTTCCATGTGTTTATGCAGATTTTCAATCATCACGATGGCGCCATCCACCATAGCGCCGATGGCAATGGCAATCCCCCCTAATGACATAATATTGGCATTAATGCCTTGTGCATACATCACCATAAAGGAAACCAAAATTCCCAATGGTAGGGTAATGACAGCGACGAGCGAAGACCTGATATGGAATAGAAAAGCCACACAAACTAAGGTCACCACCGCCAGCTCTTCGAGCAGTTTCGTCCAAAGATTTTCGACTGCGCGCTCAATCAGCCCGGAACGATCATAAACAGGAACAATCTCAACGCCATCCGGTAATGATTTTTTGAGTGAATCGATTTTTTCTTTGATGCCTTGAATGGTTTTTTGAGCATTTTCACCATAGCGCATTACCACGACGCCACCAACCACTTCGCCTTCGCCATTGAGTTCGGCAACCCCACGGCGCATTTGCGGCCCTATATTCACCTCAGCCACATCCCCAATCGTCAGTGGAACGCCCCGCTCATTGGTTCCCAGCGGAATGCTTTGAATATCGGACACCGATTGAATATAACCGGTAGCGGTTACCATATACTCTGCTTCAGCCATTTCTAAAACAGAAGCGCCCATTTCTGCATTACCCCGCTTGAGTGCTGTCTGAATATGACTTAACGGGAGGTTATAGGCACGAAGTTTATTGGGATCAACCTGCACCTGATATTGCTTTACCATGCCACCAATCGCGGCAACTTCAGAAACGCCGTCTACGGTCTGCAATTCATATTTCAAAAACCAATCTTGAATCGACCTTAATTGACTCAAATCATGCTGACCTGTCTTATCCATCAAAGCATAAATATAAACCCAGCCCACCCCTGTTGCATCGGGGCCCAATTCAGGCCTGGCCGATTCTGGTAGGCTGGAGGCGGCTTGATTCAAATATTCTAGCACCCGACTTCGAGCCCAATAGAGATCGGTATCATCGTCAAAAATAATGTATACATAGGAATCCCCAAAGAAAGAATACCCCCGAACTGTTTGTGCGCCGGGTACCGATAACATAGCAGTGGTTAAAGGAAAGGTCACCTGATCTTGAACCACTTGCGGGGCTTGGCCAGGATAACTGGTTTTCACAATCACTTGGACGTCTGATAAATCTGGCAAGGCATCCACAGGGGTATTTTTAACGGCAAACAAACCGCCAAAGGCAATGATAACGGTGACTAAAAGCACTAAAAAGCGATTAACCACCGACCAACGAATAATGGATTCAATCATCACTCACCTCCCATATCATGACTGGAATGGTCAGCGGTTTGAGGCATCGAAGGACGAGGTGAAATGTCGGTAATTACTAAATCCTCACGAACCTCAAAGCTAAAGACGATTTCATCGCCTACTGTTAGGTTAGCCAAATTGATCGCCTGATCTAACATAAAGTCCAGTGTGGCTGCGGCTCGGTTCCATTTCTCAATCGGCTCTCGGGCTATCGTCAATACACGAGTTTGCTCATTAATCGCTTCAATAACCCCTTCCACAGTCGCCGTTGGATATGAAGGTTCTGAAAGAAGATGCAATGCGCTTATTTCATAATTCCCTTGTTCAGTCTGGATGATCTGAAATTCAATCGTTTGCCCTTTTGCAAGCGCATTGAGATCAACCTGATCAGCAACCGTAAAATCCATTGTCATCTCAGGCCAACCCCATTCTGGTACAGGCACATGGCTAATATTAATCATGCCATGATCGACCATAATGCTGTTGACTTGACCTTCTGTCCACACTGAATCGGGCATTGTTTTAGGTGTCATACGCTTAAAGTCAGAGGTTTTACTGGATTCAGAATCAATCAAGAAGTGTGCAGAGGTGACAACCTGATCCCCTTCATTGAGACCTTCCAATATCTCGATGCTTTGACTGCCAATATGCCCCAAAGTCACGGCGATGGATTTAAACTGACCTTCGCCTAAAGCTATGACAACCCGATCTTGTTTACCCGTGCGAATAACGGCTTCTTTTGGCACTGAAATCATTTTCTCTTTTGGGCTTAATTGAATGGCTATTTGAGCAAACATATTGGGTTTGAGGTGATGTTGTGCATTTTCAAATTTCAATCGAATACGTAAGGTTCGTGTTTTTGGATTCAGTGTTGGATAAACATAATCGACCACACCTGTCCATTGTTGACCGGGTAGAGCGTCTAATGTCATCGTGACTGGCAGTCCTGCTTCGATCAAAGCGATATCTCGCTCATACACTTCCGCTTCAACCCAAACCTGATCTAGCTGGCCAATACTCATTAAGGTATTGCCAGGTTTGACATAGAACCCTTCTCTGATTTCAAGTTTATGGATGACACCCGATTGCGGCGCAAAAAATGTAATGTTTTGTTGAACTTTTTGTTTTGATTGCAGCTCACGAATGAATTCAGTTGACAATTGCAGTGATTTTAACCGCTCTTTAGAAGCGTTCACCAGTGAGCGATTGCCCCGTTTTAAGGCGATCAAAAATTCTTCCTGTGCATTCACCAGTTCTGGAGAATACAGTGAATAAAGCGGCTGCCCTTTTTTGACGCGATTACCCGCTGTTTTGACAGACAGTTTGTCGATCCAGCCGGAAACCCTAGGGTGGATATGTACTAGTTTGTCTTCATCAAACTGAACATAACCAACGGTTATAATCTCTGAAGGCATGACTTTCAGTTCAACGGGAGTGGTTGTGACACCGAGGTTATTCACCACCGTTGGGGAAATGGTAATGGTTCCACCCCCTTCTTCACCCGATGCATTCGCTTCTTCATAAACAGGAACAAGATCCATTCCCATCGGGGATTGTCCAGGTTGATCTCGGCGGTAGTTAGCGTCCATTGGCGCAACCCAGTAAAGCGGTTTTTTTTCTTCAAGTTGCGTCTCATCGGTGCCTAAAACGCCTGTCTGCTGAAGCGCACTTAAACTTAAAGCACCCAATAGCGTGCCAATGACCAACACGATGATCGTTTTCATATTAGACATGATTATTCTCCAAAATCTTGTTGAGTCGAGGTCGTGCCATTAGAGGCAGCATCGGTAAAGAAATAATTAATCCGCGCAATGGTCTTTAATGCATCGACATCTATTTTTAACGACGCAATACGCGCATTCAGTTCGGTGATTCGAGCGCCAACAACCTCAGAGAAATCGCCATCATCATGGGTATAGGCAGTGAGTGAAACCTCTGCTTGCTGTCTGGCTTGTTTTAAGAGTTGTGAGCTGTAGCGCTTTTGTCGTTCTGAAAGGCGTTGGAGTTGCTGAGTTTCTTTCTTCAAGGCACTCAGCATGCTTCTCATGAGCAGCAACTTTTCAGTTTTGACCGCATCCGCGTCAGCTACCGATGCGGCCAGCTCTCTGTCCTGCAAATGATCGGTAAAAATGGGCACATTAAAACTCATACCGATCGAAAGTAAATTGGCTCGATCAATACCTGATGGGTTATTGCCTCTAATTCCGTAACTCGCATTCAATCCCCATTGGGGCTTATAACTTTGCTTTGCCAATTCGACCGTTTTTCTTGACGCTTGATGTTTAACATCAATTGCTAGTATGGCGGGATGGTTTGACAGGGTTTTGACTAGCTCATTATTTGAGTTTTGCATTAGCTCTAATATAGGCAGACTGAGTAGATCAATTTCAGGACGTTTTTCTGAAACACGGAAATTGGATAGCGCCACATCCAAATCAAAAGAACGGTTTGAATCGGATTGTTGATCAATGAGCACCCACTCACCCAATTTTGCCAGTGCAATTTCAAGTTTCTGTTGTTCAACGGTCAATCTATCTTCAAGCTGAATCAACTCCAAATCAGCACGTATCACATCGTACTGTCGGGTTCGGCCACTAACTGATGAATAGCTCACTTGAGCGATGTCTGTCATTTGTTCAAATAAATCACGATCTTGATTGATCAAATCAATCGTTTTTTGTGCTAAAAAAGCATCCAGCCAAAGTTGAGTGACCCGACTTTTCAGTTTTGCCTTTCTGTCCGTCCGTAATAATGGAAATGCCGTTGCCTCAACGTGCAATTTTGCTTGCTTGATTGCAAGGCTATCTCCCCTTGGAAAAACTTGAGAGATACCTACTTGCAGCTGTGTCATATTTTCTTGATTGAGATTGAACGTATCGGTTGGCAAGCTAATCAAACCAACTGAAACCCTAGGATCTGGAAGCGCACTCGCGGCAATACTTCTATTTTCTTTCGCCAACTGTTGGTACTGACTCTGTTGCAACCATGGATCCTGCTTCAGCGCTAAGTCAATGGCTCTTTGTAAAGTAAGCGTTTCCTGCGCAGCTGCCGAAACCGCTAAACTACTCAGGAACATCACCATCAGCGAACGCCGACCACGCAATAGCGAAATTAACACCCGAACAATGGATTCCCTTTTGGTGAGGCGCGTTTTAACAAAAAAGGCAATAAGGGGTTTTAATAGCCTCGAGGTAAAGCACGATAGTATCATTTCGTAAGATATTGATTGTCTCATGGCAAAGCTCCGTAATTTAATTACATTTTAGGAAAAGGCATAGCCTCTCCCAACATCAAGTAATAAAAATTAACCGAGCCGAGGAGGTCGTTTTTCGTGCGCTAAATCAGCTGACTGGAGAGAAGAAATAAATAAAGAAAAAGGATTTGAATTGTCGAGTCTCTGCAATAACAGATCGCCATTCATTAATGTCATTGATGCAGTGGAAAAATGACAGCCAGAACCACATTGGCAATCTGCCCCACAAGATTCACAGTCATGCTTGGCTTGCGTTGTGCCTGATTCATCACAACAGTCATGCATCGAAGCAGTGTGGTGTGTTGGCGCCATATCCTGCTCTGCCTTCACCGCATGGTGATGCCCCATCGCATAACTGCCTTGGAAAGCGGTTAGCAAGAAAATGAATAAGACCAATCGTTGAGTAATTTTCATCGTTTGATTTTAATACAACCTTGGTTCAAACACAATCTTATTTAATTTAAGACCTTTGCACGAGTGGGGCGCGGTGAAAAAATCTAAAAAACGCGCTACCCCCCTCTTGAATTTTTCAAATCAAACCCCAGAATTAAACTGTTAAATCAGTTAGTTAACTCAACAATGGAGGTATTTAAAATGAGTTTATTTTTAAGCCACTTAGAACCCTTTAAAGAGCTAAGGGATCTTGAAAACCGATTAGCGCAAATTTCACCCAAATCCACCACAGCCAATGTGGCAGCCTTTACCCCAACCGTGAATACGCGGGAAGGCGATTACGCTTATCACATTGAAGTGGATTTGCCTGGCGTCAACAAAGAAGATATTCATGTTGAAGTCAAAGAAAATCGGTTGACTATTTCCGGTGAACGCAAAACCAAAGAAGAAGTCAAAGAAGACAACTATCATCGCATTGAAAGCAGCTATGGTAAATTTGAGCGTAGCTTCACACTGCCAGAAGATGTTGATGGTGAAAACGTAGATGCCAGTTGTGATAATGGGGTATTAGAAGTCGTTTTACCTAAAAAAGAACGCACCCCCAGCAAAATGATACAGGTGAAATAACCTCCTCAAAACCAACTGTGAATGTAGCCACCCTTGCGGTGGCTTTTTGTTTATTTAGAGAATATTTGCAGACTGTTTCAATCTGTCAGTTATTGGTCGGCCCCACCCAAACCTGCTGAACATTAACAAACTCCATAATACCATGCGGCCCCAGCTCTCTTCCGTAACCCGATTTTTTTACGCCACCGCTAGGGAGTCGAGGATCGGTTTTCACTATACCGTTAATAGCGACTTGTCCAGCCTCAATTTCAGCCGCCATTCGACGGGCTTTATCGGTATCCGCTGTCCAAATTGAGGCAGCCAACCCATAAGGGGTGTCATTTGCCATTGCCAAGGCTTCGGCTTCAGACTCGGCCTTCATGACGACTGCAATTGGGCCGAATGTTTCTTCGCAAGCCGCTTGCATCGAAGCCGTGACATCTACCAATAATGTCGGTGGATAAAAAAAGCCTTTCCCTTCGGGAATTTCGCCACCAAGCAAACACCGTCCACCTTGCTGAACTGTCATTTTTACCTGCCTATCCAATGCTTCTTGCAAATCAGCCCGTGCAATCGGCCCCACTTGAGTGTCTTCTTCCAAGGGATCGCCCATTTTTAAATTCGCTAAAAGGGGTTTGAATACCTCAATAAACGCATCGTAAACCGAGGCGTCTACAATAATGCGTTTTGCAGCAATACAAGATTGCCCGGCATTGATGATGCGCGACAAGGCTAATGTCGCTGCTGCTTTTTCTATATCCGCATCAGCGAATACTAAGCTGGGATCAGATCCACCCAACTCTAATACAGCTGGTTTGATATGTTTTGCTGCTAAAGAAGCCACTTGGCTTCCTGCCCAACTGGAGCCGGTTAAAGACACCGCACATACAGCATCATCTTCTAACACTTGTGCGACCTGGTCATTATGAATACGCAGATTCTGCAACAACCCGGGGTGGCCGGCTTTGACAAATAATTCCGCAATGGCTTCCGCGCAGGCGGGTACATGAGAATCGTGTTTCATCAAGCAAGTATTACCCGCCATCAAGGCTGGTGCACAAAAACGAAAAGCCAACCAGAAGGGCGCATTCCAAGGCAAAATACCTAATACCGGTCCTAAGGGCAAATGCTGTACATAACTCAGCGAGGCATCTGACTCTAACGTTTTCGGCTCAAGATATGCGGCGCCATGCTCAGCATAATGCCGAGCGCACCAGGCGGATTTTTGTACTTCGCCACGCGCTTCTTTAATGGGTTTTCCCATTTCTAACGTCATCAATCTGGCCAACGCTTCTTCATCTTCCAGCATTAAATCCGCCACTTTATTTAATACCACTGCACGCGCTTCAAAAGGCGTTTTACGCCAGGTTTTAAAGGATGTTAAAGCCGTTTCAATAGCTTGTTCGACTGCTTTTGGCGTTAAGGTGTGATATTGATGAATGACTTCACCGGTGGTGGGATTGGTTGCTGTAAACATAATGACTCCTTATGCCGATGTTTCGGTTTTTTTGGTTTTCTGGTTCTGAGGAACGGGTTTAATGGATGTTTTTTCGGATGCAGGCGGGTTGGATTTCACCGTAAAGTCCTGTTCAACATCGTCAAAAAATGAACCACATCCCGTTTCAGTGATATAAAAAGTGTCAGAAATACCGCAGGTTTTATCACCATCAACCCCCCACATCCACGGAATCACATGGAAGGTCATTCCCGGTTCCAGCACCGAACTGTCTCCTTGGAACAAACTCAAAATATACCCTTCATCCCAACTGGGCGGAAAAGCAATGCCGATGGAGTAGCCAGAACGGGTAATGAGCTTGGCACCGATTTCATTGTCTGAAATGATATTTCGAATCATATTATCCACATCCGAAACCGTCATCCCCGGGCGCATTTTTGCACTGGTATGCGCCAAAGCGATTTTCATAATTTCTTGTGCTTTATACATGCTATCCGTCAACTCACCACAAATAGCGGTGCGCATCATCGCAGTGTGATAACGTCGATAACAACCGGCCACCTCAATAAAAACATGCTCTCCAGGTTGCACCTCTCGTCCCTCCCAAGACGCATGACCAATCATGGTTCTGGGGCCGGACGTGACATAAGGCATAACGGCCGGGATTTCGCCGCCGGCAGCAAACATGGCTTGACTGATTGCCCCACCAATCTCATTTTCCGTCACCCCCGGCGCGCAGGCATCAATCCCGGCTTGCATACCCGCTTTTGTCGCAACTGCCGCTTTTTTCATAACGTCAAGTTCATAACTGGATTTACACACGCGTCCTTGTTCCACAATTCCAAAACAATCCATCAATCGGCTTTTGGTAAAAGTGGTGTGAAAAGTATCCTGATGATAGGCAGGGAAAAAATAAGAGTTTCGTTCATAGCCGATGGATTTTCCCGCCAAACCAAACTCCACCAATGCTGAAATCAACATTTGGATTGCATCACCGGTATCTGGATAAGGGCGCGTAATTTCCACCCAGGTTCGTGCCAAGACATTGGATTCTTCCAACTTACGCGTCACCATAAAAGGTTCGCTTTCCAACGGCACCACCAACGCTTGGAAAAAGGAATACCCGGTGGTTTGGTAATCGGTTAAATACATCAGATTTTCCGGGTCGGAAATAATCACGGCATCCAGCAAGCGCTTTTCCATCCGCTGCCTCAATTCATGAATCCGACGTTCATATTCTGAAAAAGGAAAGGTCATATCATCACGCTCTATCATGACTTTATCTCCATTTGACGCTGTAATGCGTGTTCTAAAATAGCCAGGCCTGCCTGTAATTGGTCTTGCGGAATGGTTAAAGGCGGAATCAATTTAATCACCTGCCCACCAACGCCACAAGGTCCGAATAACAAACCGTGATCGAAACAATCTCGTGCGACCGCTTTTGCCAAAGTGCCGTCTTTGACATCCAACGCTTGCATCATCCCTTTGCCTCGCACACAAAAACCCTGCTCTGAATAGCGTTCCGCCAACCCGTGCAAGTGGTGTTGCATGATCTGTCCTTTGGCACGGGTTTGTTCCATCAGTTCATCATCTTCAAAAAAACGTAAGGCCTCTCGCCCGGCCACAAATGAAAGATTTTGACCACGGAAAGTGCCGGTATGTTCGCCAGGCTTCCAATGATTGTCATGTTCCGGTTTAACTAAATTCATCGCCATTGGGGTTCCCAATCCACCAATACCTTTTGCCAAAGTAACAATATCGGGATCAATGCCCATTCCTTCAAAGCTGAAATAGTGCCCGGTTCGACCACATCCGGCCTGAATATCATCCACGATCAATAAGGCGCCTAAATCACGAGCCAATCTCTGTAACGCTTGCAACCATTCTGCCGAAGCGACATTCACCCCGCCCTCGGCTTGAATGGCTTCAACAATAAACGCCGCAGGTTTTTCGGCACCACCGGAGGAATTTTCATACAAGGCTCTCAAGGTATCGAGGCTTTCAATGCCGCCGCCCTGATTACTTTCAAAAGGCCAGTGAGATACCATCGTTAAAGGCACGCCGGCCGCATTGCGAAACACTTCATTCGCGGTACAAGCTAAAGCCCCCAAGGTCATGCCATGAAATCCTTGGCTAAAAGCAACCACCTCTTTTCGACCCGTGACGCGACGTGCTAATTTCAGCGCCGCTTCCACCGCATTGGTTCCGGTCGGCCCCATAAATTGAAGCTTATAGTCCATATTTCGGGGTTTCAAAATGGTCTCGACAAACCCCTTAATAAATTCTCGTTTTGCGCCAGTCATCATATCCAGACTGTGGAGCACACCATCGTTTTGAATATATTCAATAATTGCTGCTTTAAGTTTAGGGTGGTTATGTCCAAAATTCAGTACCCCTGCACCCGCATAGAAGTCGATATACTCTTTGCCATTTTCATCCGTCTGTTTGGCATTTTCGCCTTTAACAAAAACAGCCGGATAAGATCGTGCATAGGCACGGATTTCGGACTCATAACTTTCAAACCAATCCATCTTTCTTTCTCCTTCTAATGCGACACAATCGTGTCCTGAATGAATTTACTCAGGCACAGGTGCGCCCGCCAAACGACTAAAAACCTTAACAACTTGCTCAATCACGTGATCATTAAAAACATACTCCGGACTATGACAGGGGGCCGAATAATGTTGACCTTTTTTCGAGGTTTCTGCCATACCGATTAATGCAAATGCACCGGGAATCTCATTTAAGTAATAACTGAAATCTTCTGATGCCATTAATGGCATCAACAACTTAGACTGGGCGGTGTGATCACACCTTTCCGCCTGCAAGGCGGCTCGATAGTCTGCGGCGGCCTTTGGATGATTAATGGTCGCTTCATAGCGCGCGCGGATTTCAATTTCGGCCTCAACGCCATAACTGCTGGCTGTTGCAGAAGTAATTTCTTCAATCAGCTGATTAATGGGCGCACGCCATTGCGGTTGAGACAATCGGATACTCCCTTCAAGCTTCACCTTGTCAGGAATCACCGTGACATTACTCATGGCATTGATGGAAGTGACACTCACCACCGCATTAGCTTGCGGTGGAAGCCGGCGGCTGACAATTTGTTGCAGATTTAACGTCACGGCTGCAGCCGCTAAAACCGGATCATGCGTCATCTCCGGTTGAGAAGCATGGCCACCTTGACCTGTTAGTGTAATATGAAAGGTTCCGTTTCCGGACATCACCGGACCATCCGGACAAAGCGCCTCACCGTAAGCCAGTGCTGGCCAATTATGCCAGCCATAAATATAATCCACCCCTTTTAGAGCGCCTTCTTCAATCATTTTTTTAGCACCATGCCCGCCTTCCTCCGCCGGTTGAAAGAGCAATGAAATGCGATGGGGGAGTAAAGATTCATTTTGTTTAAACCAAGCGGCTGCGGCAAGGAGTGTCGCGGTATGGCCATCATGACCACACGCATGCATTTTCCCCGGTTCAACCGAACAATAATTCACGCCGGATGCTTCTGTAATCGGCAAGGCATCCATATCCGCACGAAATGCGATATGTGAACCTTCTGACTGAGGAGATAAAGTCGCAACGGTACCGTAATGAGCACAGATACGCCAAGGGATGTCTAATTCAGTGAGTTGCGCACGAATATACTCGGCTGTTTGCGCCTCCTCCCAGGTTAACTCCGGGTGTTGATGCAGCCAGTGACGACTAGCAATTGCTGACGCCAAAATGGTCTGCCAAGGCTGAGACATTGCACCTCCTCCTGAATATGAATTCAGTTAGTGTTGCATTAACATCGTCCAGAACGACTCTGCTAAACAGAAAATGGGAAAACCTAAAATAGGGGTTTGAATAAACACCATACCAAATTAAAGAGGAATTGCAAATACAGAAATAGTTGGCGATAAGATTGAGAAGGTATAAGACTGAAACCTTTGCATGAGTGAAACGCGAAAGAAAAATACCGAAAAATCTTATCCGTTAATCCATCCCGTACAAAGATCTCGACTATTTAACGCTGCACAATAAAGTTGGATTTTCTTCTGAGGATAGTGCGATTTTTTCTAATGCTTTTAGCACATCGTCACTGGCGTGTTCCATGCGCTGTAAACTGGCAATGCCCTGATCATAATCACCTGCATGATAATATTCGAGTGCTTGACGGCCTTGGCTATGCACTTCTTGATGCACCGCTTCAAGCTCCTTATAACCAGGAAGTTTTGAATAACAATGCACGCCTTCACCTTGGTAATACCACTTCCCTAATCGGCAGTTATGATGGTCTGATAAGTCATTTGCCTGCAAGTGAGATACGCCCATAAAGACTTTATAAATATCCATTTTAAATACCATGTGATCCACTTTTGCCGAACTCACAAAACTGCGCAAAGCACTGGTAGAAATCACTTCTTCCATTCGACTATTGGTACTAATGAGTTTTGAAATGCTTTCATTGGCCTGATCACCTTGATTACAAAGCGATCGCGCCTCATTGGACAAGGCCAAAATATTTTTTTGAGAGTCTTTCACATCATGTTGAATGACGGATACCAATTTTGAAATATCCGAAGTAGCTTTCGCGGTTTTTGAGCTCAATACACGCACTTCATCCGCCACCACTGCAAAACCGCGCCCCGATTCGCCGGCCCTGGCGGCTTCAATCGCCGCATTAAGTGCCAATAAATTGGTTTGTTCAGAAATCCCTTCAATTAAGGAGACAATTCCGCCAATTTCTTCCGCCCGATTTTCTAAGGCGGCTACCAGGTTAGAGGCACTCAAAGCGACTTCACTTAGGTGATTAATGCCCTGAGTCATGATTGATAAATCAGATTGGGCTGATTGGCTGACACTAATCGATCCCATGACATCATCATGACCTGTTTTCAGGCGCTCTCCCAATTGTGCCAACGACCCTTGAAAAGTGACCACGCCTTTTGCATAGTGATCCAGTGCTTGAAAAAGGGCTTCAGCACCGGCCGATATTTTATTGTTCTCGGCTGCATCTTGACTGTCTTGCAACTGACTTTGGGTTGAGGACAACATCCCCTTTAACGCAGTGACTTCATCTTGCAAGGCTTCGGTTTCGTTGTCTTTTTCTGATAACTGGCGTCTTAACTGGGTAATTTGTTGTTTAAGTGCTTTATTTTGAAACAGTCCGAACATAATGGCTTCTCCTGATATTGATGCTTAATAAGCAAAACAAATGCCATTTTAGCCAGGCCTGGTTATTTTTCTAAGAAATGGGTGCGAATACGTTGAATTAAGAGGGCGTATTCCGTGGGGGCTTGTTGCGGTGACAACAACCATTCAAACAATTGTTGGTCGTTTTTAGTTAAAAGCTGCTCGAACAACTGACGCTCATGCAGATTGTTTACATCTTCTGTCGATTTATTGGCAAGCTGCTGCCAATAAGCCATCAATAATGTCTCTACCTCGGCAAGGCCGCGCCGACAATTTAATCTCATCGCCTTTAATTGCTGAATATGTGTTGAATCAGTCACGCCTAATCAACTTGTTTTTCTAACATTAACGACTTGAGCTGCTGAATGGCCTGGCTGGGCTTCAACCCTTTGGGACAACTGGCCGTACAGTTTTGGATATTTCGACAGCGAAAGGTTTTATAGGGATCATCCAAGCTTTCAAGGCGCTCCCGAGTGGTAATATCTCGACTATCGACCACAAAACGTCTGGCCGCCAATAAGGCTGCCGGGCCATGAAATTTATCAGGATTCCACCAAAAAGACGGACAACTGGTACTACAACATCCACATAAAATACACTCATAACTCCCATCCAGTTTTGCTCGGTCTTCCGGGCTCTGCAATAATTCATGATCCAAATCAATCGAGACACCGGCAGGTGTTGGTTTCAAATAAGGCTCCACCGTATGATAATGTTCATAGAACAAGGTCATATCAATCACCAAATCCCGAATCACCGGCAGCCCGGGCATGGGTCGAATCACCACAGGTTGAGTCAATTCTGATACCTTAGTGATACAGCTGAGTTTGTTTTCGCCATTCACATTCATACCATCCGAGCCGCAAACCCCCTCGCCACAAGAACTTCTAAAGGTTAAACCGGGATCTTGCTCTCGCAGCTTTTCCAATGCACCTAACAACATCATTTCGTTACCAATCAACGCATCGTCTAATTCATAGTCCTGATAATAAGGTTGTTCGTCCGTTTCAGGGTTGTACCGGTAAATAGAAAAACGCATAATCAGCTCCTTAGCAAACAATTCATCACAGTTTAATAAACACGGGGCTTAGGTTTAAAGCCCTCAACGGTCAAAGCCGTTAAGGTGACGGGTTTATAACGCACTTGGTGGTTTTCGATAAAATATAAACTGTGCTTTAGCCAATTCACATCATCTCGTTCGGTAAAATCAATCCGTGAATGGGCGCCACGGCTTTCTTCACGCAACACAGCACTATGCACTGTGGCATAGGCCAAGGTCATCAAGTTTTCTAATTCCAACGCCTCAATGCGATCTAAATTAAATGCACGACTATGATCCGATAACACCGCTTGGTCAATGCGCTGTTGAATAGGGTCAAGTTCGGCCAATAAGGTTTGCATTGAGTCAACATTTCGAAACACCCCACAGCCTTCTTGCATAGCGGTTTGTAAATCCGATTTAATCACCCCTGTGGGGTCTTTAACTTCAGTGGCGGATTGATTTTCCCATTTTTGTAACCGGGCAGCAATGAGGCTTAAATCCAGCGGTTGATCAAAAAAGTCACTGGGTTTCTGAGTTTGTAAAACGCGATCAATCTCTTGCGCCGCCGCTCGCCCAAATACCACGATATCCAATAACGAATTACCGCCTAACCGATTCGCTCCATGCACCGAAACGCACGCACATTCTCCAACAGCATACAACCCGCTAACCGGAATGGATTCGCCTTTATCATCCAGCGTCAACACTTGGCCTTTAAAATTGGTGGGGATTCCACCCATCATATAATGCGCGGTGGGATAAACCGGAATGGCATCAGTACACATATCCAACCCGGCAAAGGTTAAGGCTAGGTCTCGAATCCCTGGTAAGCGCTGTTTAATCATCTCAGTGTCTAAATGCGTTAAATCTAAAAGCACATGATCTTTATCGGGGCCACACCCTCTCCCTTCTTTGACCTCTATGGCAATCGCACGCGCCACGACGTCACGAGAGGCTAAATCCTTAACATGTGGCGCATACTTGACCATAAAGGCCTCTCCTAACCCATTTCGAAGCACTCCGCCCTCACCGCGCGCCGCTTCGGATAACAACATACCTTTATTCGCGACGCCCGTTGGATGAAACTGCCAAAACTCCATATCTTGCAGTGGCAAGCCGGCTCTTGCGACCATCGCCAAGCCATCACCGGTATTAATTTTGGCGTTGGTATTGGTTTTAAAAAGTTGGCAGGCCCCCCCGGTGGCCATCATCACCGCATGGGCTCGAATCAATTGATATTCACCCGTTTGCATATTCATTACCACCATACCCGCAATGCGCTGCCGGTCATCTTTAACCAAGTCTATGGCAAAATACTCATTAAAAAAGGTCGTGCCCGCCTGGATATTTTGTTGATATAAGGTTTGTAAAATGGCATGACCGGTGCGATCCGCGGCTGCACAGGTTCGAGTTGCTTGGCTTTCCCCAAAATTTCGACTCTGTCCGCCAAAAGGACGTTGATAGATTTTGCCCTGATCGGTTCTAGAAAAAGGCACACCAAAGTGCTCTAATTCACGCACAATTTCGGAGGCCTCTCGGCACATAAACTCAATCGCATCCTGGTCGCCCAGATAGTCACTGCCCTTAATGGTGTCATACATATGCCAGTGCCAATTGTCTTCAGTAACATTCCCTAAAGCGGCATTAATGCCGCCTTGTGCAGCAACGGTATGCGATCGGGTTGGGAACACCTTCGACACCACTGCCACCCTTTGTGAAGATTGTGACAATTGCAAAGCAGCTCGCAGTCCGGCGCCGCCCGCACCGACAATCACGACATCGAAATGAAACGTATCAATATGATCTAATGCCATCATGTTATTCCGGCCTCTAGTTTTGTATCAAAGATAAAGTTAAATAGAGTAAATTCAGTAAAACCAGCATCAAGCCCAACCCCAACACACTCAAACCGACTAATACTATTTTGCGTGGCAAATAATCGATTAGGATGTCTCGCATTCCCACCCAAGCATGGACTAATATTAACAGCAACGCTAAAAGGGTTATCATCCAAAATTCGCCCGCGAGAACCGCTTGTTTAAACGCCTGCAAAGTGGCAAACGAGTGCTGATTTAAATACCAGGCCGCCAAAGGAAAGTAGAGCAATAAATAAATCGCACTGATACGCTGCCATAAATGCGCTTTTAATCCCGTTAATAACCCCGACATTACCACAGCCTCCAAATGACCCAAACCGACCAAATAGCAAAAATCACCAATACCCCCTGCGCTGATAATTTGGCCCGATCCAATCGCGTTAACATCTGTGCAACATTATGCTCCATTAACAAATGGCGCAAACCGGTTAACCAATGAAAACTCAAGCTCAAGGCGCCGGCAATCACCAAAACTTTGCCTAACGGATGACTCAACCAAGCCCAGGTTTGTTGATAACGCTCCGGTTGCAACAGTAACAAATTCAACCACACCAACCCAAAGATAAGACTGACCACCACCAGCACACCACTGATGCGATGTAAGATGGATAAAATGGCATTAAGCGGAAATCGAAAAGCCCGTAAATTCAAATAAACGGGTTTATTGCCAGGATGCTGATACATCAAAAGTCTCCTGTTAAAAAGTGTAAGAAATATTGGCGCAAGCAATTAACAAGCAATGAATTTTAGGGTTTTAGTATAAACCATGCTGCCTTTTATTAAATCAAAACTTACCCTGTTTTTGAATATTTACTCAAATTTAAATTTTCTGCAAAAATTACCGTAAAAATACAGTATAGTAAATTCGCAATCAGCCAATACTAAAACGTAACACAACGCTAATTATGACTTAAAATCGACCAGGCCTGGTCATTTTTAAAGGGACAAACCATGAAAGCATCCGATCTATTTATTAAAGCCCTTGAAGCCGAAAATGTAAACATGATCTTTGGCATTCCCGGAGAAGAAAATCTCGACCTACTCAACTCAATTAAAGACTCCTCTATTCAGTTGATCTTAACACGTCACGAACAAGCAGCAGGATTCATGGCGGCTACCTATGGTCGATTAACCGGCAATGCCGGCGTCTGCTTAGCAACCCTCGGTCCGGGGGCTGCCAATCTGGTCACCGCTGCCGCTTATGCGAATTTAGGCGCCATGCCCATGCTCATGATTACCGGACAAAAACCCATAAAAACCAGCAAACAAGGTCAATTCCAAATTGTTGATGTTGTCGGAATGATGCGTCCCATTACCAAATACACCTATCAGATTAGCAGTGGTCACAATGTCGCTGCCAGGGTTCGCGAAGCCTTTCGCATGGCTAAAACGGAACGCCCAGGCGCCACCCATTTAGAACTACCAGAAGACATTGCCCGTGAACCCTCTTTAGGACATGTTATCGAACAAGGCGAGCATCGCCGCCCCATTGCAGAACAAAAAGCGATTAAAAATGCCGTTAAAATGATTGAAAATGCCAAACGACCGCTGATATTAATTGGTGCCGGCGCAAACCGCAAAACGGCCGGGCGGATGATTCGACAATTTATCGACAAAACCGCCATTCCATTTTTTACGACCCAATTGGGCAAAGGGGTCGTGGATGAACGACACCCCCTCTATCTTGGCTGTGCTGCGTTATCGAATAACGACTTTTTACACAATGCCATTCGCGATACCGATATGATTATTAATATTGGACATGATGTAGTCGAAAAGCCGCCGTTCTTTATGAGCGAAAAGGGCTTCAAAGTGCTGCACATTAATTACACCAATGCCCAAGTTGACCCGGTCTATTTTCCGCAGGCAGATGTGATTGGCGATATTGGTAATAGCCTCTATCAACTCAAAGAAGCCATTACCCCTCAAGCCCATTGGAATTTCAAACCGTTTTTAGCGGCTAAAAATTATATTGATGACAATTTGCAACAAGGTGCTGAAGATGGCCGATTCCCGGTCTATCCACAGAGGCTGGTAAAAGACATCCGGCGCGTTATGCCGGAAGATGGCATTATCACGCTCGACAATGGTGTCTATAAGATTTGGTTTGCGCGCAACTACCCGGCCTATCAACAAAATACCGTACTACTCGATAACGCTTTGGCAACTATGGGTGCAGGGCTGCCCTCAGCGATTGCTGCCAAACTGGTTTTTCCCAAAAAGAAAGTCATCGCAATATGTGGCGACGGCGGTTTTATGATGAATTCCCAAGAAATGGAAACGGCTGTTCGCCTCAAACTGGATTTGGTGGTCCTAGTGTTACGAGACAATGCTTATGGCATGATTAAATGGAAACAAGCCAATATGCAACTGGCAGAGTTTGGACTCGATTTTGGCAATCCCGACTTTGTACTTTATGCACAAAGTTATGGCGCGCATGGTCACCGAATCCACGAAACGAACGCTATTATACCCACCATTGAAAACTGTTTTGAGGCAGGCGGTGTGCACCTGATTGAAGTGCCAATGGATTATTCGGAAAACGACTATATCCTCAACACCCAAATTAAAGAAAAAAGCCAGCAATTGTATGAAATGATCCACTCAAAACAGCTATCTTAGCAACCTGTCGGACTTAAGCCAATCGGCTGCTGGTGCGCACAACTTGCTGCCGGATGAGTGAACTATTTCTCTATTTTGTCGTTCGTGTCCGCTTCAGATTGAGTTGCTGTCTGTTCAGAAGCTGCTGCGGCTTCCGTTGTTTTAGCCGGTTCTGAGGATTCAGCTGTTTCAGACGCTTCAGCCACTGATGGCGCTGTTTCAGTTGCTACCGGCCAATCGCTCATTGGATAAGGGTGTTGTTCGGTGTTATAGGTTAAAAACATCAAAATCTGGTATTGGTATTGACTGAGACTTTCACCAAAACTGACTAATTTTTGATTGGTATCTGCGGAAAAAAGGACTTTTATAAACTGAACGATTACAACCACAAACGTCACGAATTTTGCCACACCCAAGAAAAACATAAAAATAACCATATACAACCCGCGCATCCAAGCACTGCGATCTTTATAGGGTTTTGTTGCATCACTCATGATTAAACTCCTTTGTTAATAGAGACCAAATGGCTTCGGTATGAGTATAACACTGATTATCCTTTTTCCACCCAGCTGAATGGCTATCCCTTTTTCTAATCGCTTGACAATAGAATCTAGCGCTTATATCATTGTTCGTCGAATAACGAATAAAGGTTAATCCATGAGTATTACAATATCCTGTCATGATGCAGAAGGTATTTCAGACACCAACGATAATGCTGATTTACAAGATGATATTGCGGCTTTTGCGAAAATGAGCAAAGCGCTGGGGCATCCTGCACGGGTACAGTTATTGAACTATTTAAATACCCATGAAACCTGTTATTTCGGTAAGTTAACCGATGTTTTGCCCCTAGCCGCGTCCACCATTTCTCAACACATCACCATTTTGAAGGAGGCGGGTTTGATTATGGGGCATGCCGAAGAAAACCGAGTTTGTTATTGCGTTAATCAAACGGCTTTAGCGCGCTATAAACAACTCGTCGCTAACTTGTAAAAATTTTTTATCTAATTAATTCGTTATTCGGCGAATAACAAAAGGAAAGAAACATGGATAGTCAAAACACAAACCAAAATTTATCAACGCTTCCGGTTGCTGTGATTGGCGCCGGCCCTGTTGGATTAGCGGCAGCAGCCCATCTGGTACAACGCGGATTAACGCCGTTAGTCTTTGAAGCCAGCGCCGATATCGCCGCGAATTTTGCATCCTTTGCGCAGGTAAAATTGTTTTCGCCGTGGCGTTATAACTTGGATAAAGCCGCAGTGGCGCTCCTAAAGAAACATCATTGGTCAGAGCCGAATTTGGATGACATCCCGACGGCTGGCGAGATGATCCGCCATTACCTAGAGCCTTTGGCCAAACTTCCCGAAATCGCGCCCCACATAAAAACAGCCTCCAAGGTGGTTGCGCTTAGTCGTCTTGAAGCCAATAAGGTAAAAACCCAGGGTCGTGATCAGCAGCCTTTTGTTATTCGTGTCGAAACGCCTCAGGGTCAGGAAGAATTTTTAGCACAAGCCATCTTGGATGCCAGTGGTACTTGGAATCAGCCGAACCCGATGGGGTCAAACGGCTTACCCGCATTGGGAGAGGAAGCGTTAAAAGAACATATTTCCTATGGAATGCCGGATATTCTCGGAAAATTCAAACCTCAATTTGCACACAAACGGGTATTGGTTGTGGGTTCTGGTCACTCTGCGGCAGGGAATCTGATTGCCTTATCACAGCTTGCCGAATCGGCACCCGACACCCAAATTTTCTGGGCGATTCGCGGAGAGAACTTTACCCGAATTTTTGGTGGCGGCAGTGCCGATGGCCTTCCCGCTCGCGGCGCATTAGGGCAGCGCTTAAAAGCCCTGAAAGAATCGGGGCAATTGACACTCTACACCCAATTCAATACCCAACAGTTAACGTCCACTGCAAATGGAATAGCCGTTGTCAGCCATAATGGCCAGCGGATTGAAGCGATTGATGAAATGATTGTTTCGACGGGTTCACGTCCGAACCTGACAATGAATCGAGAATTGCGCATCCAATTGGATGCTTGGTTAGAAAGCACCGAAGCCTTGGCACCATTAATTGACCCGAATGACCATTCTTGCGGCACCGTACGCCCGCATGGCTATCAAGAACTGGCGCATCCGGAAACCAACTATTACATGGTGGGTGCAAAAAGCTACGGACGCGCACCCAACTTCCTGATGGCAACGGGTTATGAACAAGTTCGCTCTATCGTGGATGCCTTGGTTGGTGATATGCAATCTGCAAATGACGTTCAGCTTGATTTGCCGCAAACAGGTGTTTGTAATTCCACCTTTGAAGGATCAGACGCATCAGAATTACAACAAAACGGCTGTTGCGGAATCAAGCCAACGAAACCTGCCCATCATCTTGTTGTGCGCCAAAATCGGCTTGTTGTGGTTAAACCCATTTACTCTGTTCATAGATAGAAGCCGCAAAATGCGGCTTTTCTAAAGTTCAGTAAAACGGAGTCTTAGCGCATTCCCGATCACGCTCACCGAAGATAATGACATGGCGGCCGCAGCAATAATGGGCGACAGCAATATGCCAAAAAACGGATACAAGAAACCGGTTGCCACTGAAACACCAATCGCATTATAGATAAAGGCAAAAAACAAGTTTTGACGAATATTGCGCATGGTGGCCACAGACAATTTTCGCGCTCGGACAATGCTGGTCAAATCGCCTTTTAGCAAGGTGACGCCAGCACTTTCCATCGCCACATCGGTGCCGGTACTCATAGCCAAGCCCACATCGGCTGCCGCTAAAGCAGGGGCATCATTGGTGCCATCTCCTGCCATCGCAACCACACGCCCTTGCTGTTGTAGTTTTTTGACAATTTTCCCCTTATCATCGGGCAAAATTTCCGCTTCCACTTCTTCAATGTGAAGGGTTTTTGCAACGGCTTCCGCCGTGCGACGGTTATCCCCCGTCAATAAAATAATGCGAATCCCCAACGCGTGTAACGCTTTAATCGCACTTGGCGTCGTTTCCTTAATCGGGTCAGCAATGGCCAAAATGCCTGCGACATTGCTATCCACAGCCATAAAAATCACGGTGGCGCCTTCTGATCTTAATGCTTGTGCTTGCTCGGTTAAAGCTGAAATATCAATAGATTGCTTTTGCATCAATTGCTGGTTACCCAGCACGATATCCTGACCATCCACTTTTCCAATCACGCCTAACCCGGTTGGCGAGTCAAAATTTTCTGCCGAGCTTAAATCCAATCCCTTTTCTTTTGCCGCCTTCACGATCGCATAAGCCAATGGGTGTTCACTGCCTTGTTCAAGCGAGGCGGCGAGCGCCAATAGCCGATCTTCAGCAAAATCCCCCACCGTCACGATTTGGGTCACCGTCGGTTTGCCTTCAGTTAAGGTGCCGGTTTTATCAATCACCAAAGTATCGACCTTTTCCAAGCGCTCCAAGGCCTCAGCATTTTTAATCAACACCCCGGCTTGTGCGCCTTTACCAACCCCCACCATAATCGACATGGGTGTTGCCAACCCCAGCGCACAAGGACAAGCGATAATTAACACACTCACCGCAGCGATCAACGCATAACTCAAGGCGGGTTCAGGCCCGAAAATTAACCAAGCAATAAAAGTGATCACCGCAATCAAGATCACCGCGGGCACAAACCAGCCCGCAACCCGATCAGCCAACCGCTGAATCGGCGCGCGACTTCGCTGTGCCTCGGAAACGGAATGCACAATTTGCGATAACATTGTCTCCCGACCAACGCGCTCGGCTTTCATCATAAAGCTGCCCGTCTGGTTCATGGTGCCGCCGATCACCTGATCGTCTTGCGCTTTTTGAATGGGCATTGACTCGCCGGTAATCATCGACTCATCGACCGTGCTACGACCATCCATCACCACGCCATCTAAAGGCACCTTATCGCCTGGACGAACCCGCAATAAATCCCCCACCTGTATTTGATCTAAACCGACTTCTTCTTCGTCTTGCCCATTAACCCGCCGCGCGGTTTTGGGTGCTAGGTCAAGCAAGGCTCTAATGGCTCCGCCCGTTTGCTCTCGTGCTTTCAGCTCTAACACTTGCCCCAGCAACACTAAAACGATAATCACCGCCGACGCTTCAAAATAAACAGCGACCACGCCATCCTTCAAGAACGTCGCTGGAAACAGACCCGGCGCTAAGGTCGCAATCACACTATAAAGCCAGGCGATGCCCGTCCCCATGGCAATGAGCGTAAACATATTGAGGTTTCTAGATTTTAACGATGCCCAGCCTCGTTCAAAAAATGGCTTACCCGCCCACAACACCACGGGGGTTGCCAATAGCAATTGCAAACCGTTTGACATCGAAGCGCTGATGAACTGGTGTAAATCAACAAAGTGACTGCCCATTTCTAATAGAAAAACCGGCACTGTTAAGATCAAACCTATCCAGAATCGGCGACGGAAATCCGTCAGTTCGGGGTTTTCTGAATCATCAATGAGGGTTTCAGGTTCCAATGCCATGCCGCAAATCGGGCAATTTCCTGGCTCAGCTTGACGAATTTCAGGATGCATCGGACAGGTATAGATCATATTCATTCCATCTGAAGGCAGTGGCGATGGCGGTTGCTTTTGTGGATCATCACCCGTATGGCAACAGGCCTGTTCCGTGTGGTGGTGTTTCTGATGTGACATAACAACCTCCGTTTCTAGGTTAAGTAATGTGTAAAGAATTCATTTCTAACAAACTATTTGATCGAGGGCGTTTGATGCAAAAACCACCAGGCCTGGCCCAGTGCAATGCCGCCATCATTGAGCGGCGTGTGTTGTTGAAAATAGAGCGGCTGAGATTGATTCTTAAAATACTTTATAAGCTGTTGTAGTAACACTTTATTTTGAAAAACCCCACCGGAAATAACCACCGGTAAATCCGGCTTTTGCTTGGCCAAGTATGCCACTAAATGGATCTGCATATTGATAAATCGACTTACCATTTTTGACTGACTCAGCGCCGCTTGCTGATCTCGGCATAGCTGTTCAATCATTGGATTCAAATCGATTTGATCGCGATTTATCTTAAAATCATACGCTTCTTTGACTGAAAAATCATACAACTCTGCCATTAATAAACCACTCTGGCCTTCATAATCCAACTGTTGGTTTAAACCCATCAAGCTGGCCACCCCATCCCAAATCCGCCCCATTGAGCTGGTAGCCAGACAATTGAGAGGCTTTTGATAGAGCTGATAAAGTTGACGAATCTCCAATTCGCTAAACGCTTTAACCGTTGGCGACGTCATTTCCAACACCGTTTCCAGCGCATACCGCTCAAACAACCAAGCTAAAGCAATGCGACGCGGTTGGCGAATGGCCTTTTCTCCGCCCAATAATAGCGTGGGACGCAGATGCCAAAGCCGTTCAAACCCTTGAACGGACGCCAGCAAAACCTCCCCGCCCCAGATGGTTTTATCCAAGCCATAGCCGCTGCCATCCCAACTAAAACCCAGTACAGGCTGAGTCAGCCCGTGTTCTGCCATACACGCCAATAGATGCGCATAATGGTGTTGCACCCGATACAGTGACGGCTCAGCATCAGTCTGTTTTTGCGCCCATTTGGAACTGGCATAGCTTGGATGTTGATCACTCACCCAATGCGTCGGCTCAATCGACGTTAATTCGGATATGCGGCTAATTTGATCGCTAAACCGCTGTTGTGCCGCCAACGAATGCAAGTCTCCGACTTCAGGAGACATCAAAAGTTGTTGATTTCGGCCAATCACAACGGTGCTCTTTTGCTGCGCGCCCACCGCTAAAAACGACCAGGCCTGGTGGTTTTTGGCCGCAAACGACAGCGGAAAAGGCGCTAACCCGCGTGCCATTCGTAAGGTAACGGTTTTACCCAAAACGCTTTGCACCACACTGTCATCACACGGGTTGATAATCTCACGATTAAAATCCAGCACGCCATCAACCACTGGCGCATCGTTACGCGCTAGCTTCTGAAAGATCATTTTGGCATCGGTCAAAATAGGTTCACCGGAAAGATTCGCACTGGTCGCGACTAACGGAACCGTCACAGATTCAAACAATAAATGTTGTAAGGGCGTATAGGCCAAAAAGAGGCCTATGTGCGTCAACCCAGGCGCAACGGCATTACTCAACGATTGAGCTAACGCCGTGTCCTGACGGCGCTTCACTAACACAATCGGGTGCGCAAGCGAACACAGCAACTGGATTTCATGCGCTGACAACTCCGCCAGTTGTTGTGCCATTTCCAAGTCGCGGCACAAAATTGCAAAGGGTTTGGCCGGCCGTCGCTTACGTTCGCGCAAGGCTTGAACCGCCGCAGTTTGCGTCGCATCTGCCATCAAATGAAAGCCGCCAATCCCCTTAAAAGCGACCAGGCCTGCTTGTTGCAACCTGTTTGCCACTTGTTGAATGGCCGCTAACCCTTTTGAAACCAAACGCTGTTGCGCATCATAATAAACTAATTCCGGCCCACAATCCGGGCAACAAATCCCTTGGGTATGAAAACGCCGATTATGGGAATCCTGATAATCTTGCTGACACGGTTTGCACAAAGCAAAATCCGCCATAGCGGTATTGGCACGGTCATAAGGCATGGCGCGCAACATGGAATAACGCGGTCCACAGTCTGAACAACTGATAAACGGATCGTGATAGCGTCGATTATTTGGGTCGTTAAATTCTGCTAAACAGGCATCACAGAGGGCTAAATCGACTGGGATTTCAAGCGTATTCGTCACCGACTCAGCAGATTGGCTGGGGAGAATTTGAAAGTCTTTAAAGTCGGCCAACGGTAACACCGTTTGCGTCATCTGCTCAATCTGCGCTTGGGGGGACAGTTGGTGCTGTAATCGTTGTTGAAACTCGGTCAGCCGACTTTCCAACCCTTGTAGATGTAACACCACCGCTTGCCCGGCATTATAGACCGACCCCACCAATGCCAACTGCTGCGCCTGCTGAAACACCCAAGGCCGAAACCCCACGCCTTGCACCTTGCCGGTTAAAATATAGTGATGATGTTGGCGTTCAGTCACTGGATAGTTTCCTAGTGCTTAGAAAGTGGATTCGTTGACCGTACTAAGGGTCTGATAGCCGCGAACAACTTGTGTCAAGGCATGAGGTGAAGGTTTAGGGGTCGCTGTAATGCTCCACTGCGCTAACTGCTGTAATATGGATTCAATCAAATTCGGCAGATGGGTTTCAACCGAATCCGTTAAACCCATCTTCACCGACTCTATGTCTTCCGGCACCATGGCAACAATTTGAATGTCTGCCATCCCCCCCGCTAAAGCACCCATTTCCAGGGTTTGTAACACTTCCACCTCATGTGCCGTTTGTCGGTAAGCGCCCATGGCTTGTAATGCTGTGGCCGGCATTGAATAGACTGTGCCCGGCGGTGAATCGTCACTGACACTGATTGCATCCAAAACAATGACCCGCTCATAGCGTTGAAAATAGCTTAATAGGTTCATGCCTAAGGTGCCGCCATCGAGCACATCCACCGCTGGCGAGAAATCATAATTTTTCGCCAAAACTTGGCTGGCATAAACCCCCAAGCCATCGTCGCAAAACAAGATATTACCAACCCCAATCACCGCTGTTTGTACAGGGGCTTTCAGCATACTCCGCCCATCGCCGGCACACGGTATTCCGCCAAAGGTTGCCCCTTTGCATCCATCACATGCACCGCACACGCCAAACAAGGATCAAACGAATGCACGGCGCGCAACACCTCCAAAGGCTGTTGGGGATCGGCTAAGGTTAATCCCACAATCGCCTCTTCATAAGGACCGCGTACCCCTTGAGCATCTTTCGGCGAGGCATTCCAAGTAGTGGGCACCACGGCTTGATAATTGCTGACTTTCGCTTCGTCAATGCACACAAAATGGCTCAAGGTGCCACGTGGAACCTCCAAAATAGCGCGACCTTGGGTCTGTTTCGGCAAGTCTTCAAACACATATTTTGTCCAGGTCGTTTCATCATAATATTTAATATTTTCAATCAGTTTACTGACAAACTTAAAAATCATATCGCCGACGACTTCCGCTTCCACCGCCCGAGCCGCATTACGGCCAATGGTGCTGGAAAAGTCCAATAAGGTCATGCCCGTCGTTTCCATAAATTGCTGCATATAGGGTTGGATATAACGTGCATTTTGCTGATAACCAATGATCATCCGTGCCGCCGGCCCCACTTCCATCGGTTTTCCCTGATAGCGTGGGCTTTTAATCCAGCTATATTTGCCTTCGGTTTTTAAAGAGCCATCCGCATTTAAATCGGTGTAATCCGGTTCGGTGGTTTCTTCATAAGGTGACGTGGGGCCGGCATCTTGATACCAAGAACGTGAGGCCTCTTCGGTGATATGGCGTTCATCAAATTCGGCCATCTGATCAAAATCATGCCCCCAAATCACGCCACTGGCAAACAAAGGTTCTCCATCAGCAAACGCATAGCCCCCCGAACTCATAAAGTTGCCATGTCCGCGACCTTCTCCTGCCTTGATTTGATCGCCATAAGCGGCCACCACCATTTTCATATCGGGTAGATAAGCCCGCTTAACAAATGCCTGAGTATCTTTAATCACAAATAAATAATCATTCAGGCGTTGTGGATTCAGCATATCCATGACACTGGTGACACCGCCTACGACCAAGTTTTGCGGGTGTGGGGTTTTACCGCCAAAAATCGCAATCGCTCGGCTCACGTCTCGCTGAACGCGTAAGGCTTCCAAATAATGGTTCATGTGAATCAGATTTTCTTCCGGCGACAATTTGTACTGCGCATGTCCCCAATAGCCATTGGCAAACAACCCTAAGCGGCCTGCTGCGACAAAATCCGCTAATTTTTGCTGAACGGCTTTTAGATCGCCCTGACTACATTGATAAGGCTGATCGTGCCATTGATGAGCGATTTGGCTGGCTTTTTCGCAATCGGCGCTCAGTGCGCTGACCACATCGACATAATCCAACGAATGCAGATGATAATAATGGACAAGATGGTCTTGCACAAACAACGCCAGTGATACCAAATTACGCACAATTTCAGCGTTCTTAGGAATTTGAATTTGATAGGCATCTTCAACCGAGCTAATCGACGCTCGATAATGGGAATTGGTACAGACCCCACAAATACGCTGGGCAATCAAGCCGGTATCGCGCGGGTCGCGACCCTTTAAAATGGTTTCAATACCGCGAAACAATTGACCCGATGCCCAAGCTTCGGTGACTTGGTTGTTTTCATCCACTTCCACTTCCACCCGCAAATGCCCTTCAATTCGGGTCACGGGATCAATAATAATTTTTTGGCTCTTTGCTGTTGGCTGTGTCATTTTGCTGCCCCCATAATTTTTTCTATATTAATCACTTTACGATTATTCGCCAACTCATCAAACGCCACCTTGCCTTTGCCACAAGCAATACAGCCATGCCCAACCTGCACCGGCCAAGAAGTGCCTTCATTAAATTTCACCAGGGAACAATTGATGTCGGCATAAGGCCCTTTACAGCCCATTTCAAACAAACACCAACCTTTTTTGGCACCTTCATCGCCCCATTCCAACACAAACTCACCCGCATCATAATGGCCACGCCGCTCACAATTATCATGCACTCGTGGCGCATAAGCCCATAACGGCTTATTATTGTCATCCAGCTCCGGCATTTCACCAAACATCACATAATGCAACAAAGTCCCCACCACATTAATCGGATTCACCGGGCAGCCGGGCAAATTAATCACATCGCTGCGGCCTAAGGCCTCGCCCACCCCAACAGCGCCCGTTGGATTCGGTGCGGCCGCCACCACACCGCCATCCAGCGCACAAGACCCCACGGCAAAAATCGCGCTGGCTTTTTGCGCCACACGCTTGAGTAAATCCACCCCGGTTTCGCCTTTGGGGCCAATGCGCAAATATTTTCCGTCCATTGCCAAAGGCACCGCCCCCTCAACCACCAACATAAATTCACCGGCATCATCTTCTAATAATTGATCCAGTCGATCTTCAGAATGGGGGCCGGAAGCGGCCATTAATAATTCGTGATAATCCAAGGAAATGAATTTTAAAATGAGTTCATCAATACTCGGATTGACGGTTTTAATAAAGGCTTCAGAATTACCGCTACAATCCGCTAATTCCAACCAAATCACCGGAACCCGATTCAACTGTTGAACACCTTGTTTAACCACCTCATCAAATTCAGCGGGCAAATCGAGATTCAAGGACATCATTGACACCCAGCCATTAAAATCCTGTACCTTATCAAACGCCTTTAAAGCCGTATCTAAGTCGGCATTTTCCAAGTTTTGTTGCGGATGCAACCGCTTAAATTTCTCTAGGCGCTTTTTGACTCTCGCCAGTTGCTCGGCTTCTTTTTCGGCCGCACGTTGTTGCTGCTTCTTACGCACTTCTGCCGCATCCACATGTGCATTGGCCACCAAATTGGCCACATCTTTTTTACAACGGCCACACACCCGCCCTGCCTGGCTATAAGCCTGCAACTCGCTAAACTGCGTGACCGCATTGTCTTCAATCAGCGCAATCAGATCATTTTCATAACTACCGGTACAACTACACACCAAACGGCCGCGACCACTTTCATGGCGATTGTTGTACAAATAGGCGGCATCCACATCTTCTTTTTCAATAATCAGTTGTTTTAAATAAAGTGCATCCACATTCGAGTTCACACCAATAAAGCGCATCAATTTTTCATTATTTAAAATATATTGATCAATGCGCCCTTCTTTTTTGGAGCGCAATAACACCACTTCATTCTGGTCATCGAGAATATCGTAATCCGGCGCGCGCACATCCGTGAAATGAAAAGACCCGACTTTTAAACCGTCAATCGCCACTTCGCGATGATAAGGCTCGGGCGTCTTATTAAAAATATCTGCCACCGCTACATCGGCTTGGTTTCGGCATTCCAACGCATGCCCCGCCACAAAGCCACTTTCATCAATTTGCGCCGCTTCGCCCACCGCATAAATAAACGGATCAGAAGTGCGCATCATCCGATCGACCAAAATGCCGCGATCACACCCTAACGTACTTTTGGCAAAATCAATATTAGGCTGAATGCCAATGCCAAAAATTAAAAACGGATTTTCAATCAGATGCTTTTTGGTCTGAAGGGTGACAATGTGTCCATCCTGGATATTTTGTTCGACAATTTCATCTTCAAATGAAATCACAATGCGCGGATCGGCTTCAAAGGTTCGTTGCATCAACATGACACTGGATGGGTCTAGGTCGGGGGAATAGAGACTGGAATCTCTGACCAATAAATAGATTTTTTTCGGTTGCGGCATGCCCATCAACGTATCAAGCAACTCCAAACCGATCGGCCCGGCACCGACAATGACTAATTCGCGTTGATCCAGATTTTGAGCAATTTTGAAGCTGTCATCTGCGCTACGAAAGGTCACCGCATTATCCAGTCCCTCAATATCAAACAAAGTGCGCGGCAAGGAACCGCTGGCGATAATGACATAATCATAGTCATACCGCTTGTCGCCACAAATCACCTGCTTATTTTGGGGGTCTAAGCCGGTAGCGGCATGATCCAATTTCACCGTGACATTCGGATTGAGCGCTAAGGTAATATCTTGAATATTGGATTCGCCCGACACCAAATCACACAAATGAATACGATCATAAGGCGCATACTGCTCTTTAGACAGAATCAGCACCTCGACGTGATCATCCTGTGCCAAAATCTGATTGGCCAAATAATCTGCGGCAATGCCTCCGCCAATAATCACAACCCGCATAACACCCCCTTTTTTTTGCCCCGTTAAGAATCCATTTCCAATTGCATTAACATCAGCGCATCGCCGTCCACAATCGTTAACAGCTTGTCTTCGCAAGTGGAACACGACTCGCCAAACCCACGCATTTCCTGTTGTGTACCACACTGCTGACATTGCCCAATCAATGGTTGCTGTTGCAACACCAATTGTGCTTGCCGGCAAAGCCGACTATTTTCTTTAAACGTATCAAAGGCCGTTTGCAATAAATAAGGTTCAACGCCACTCAATACGCCGATTTTGACATCCACTCGCTGAATGGACGAAGCCTTATTTTCAGCAGCCAAGGTTTCACACTGCTCTATTAATGCTTGCACAATTGAAAATTCATGCATCGACTATCACCTTAAATTTCACCCTAACAAATTCTTGGTAACAGTTCACCTTGAGGCAGCTCTAAAACCCGCTGTGCACCCCAAGCGCTGCTTAAAATGACCAGGCCTGGTTGAAATTCCAGCACCTCACCAATCACAGCGGCATTTTCACAAAAGTCAAATTGATGCAATATAGCCAAGGCGTCACTGGCCGCACTGGCCGGCACACTTAAAACAAAGGTGCCTTCATTGGCAAAATCATAGGCTTCAAATCCCAGCAATTCGCAAATCCCTTGCACCGACTCCGAAATGGGCACTTGCGCTTCTTGCACATCAATCGACACCGCAGACGCTTGCGCCCACTCATTCAACACCGCCGCCACCCCCCCGCGCGTCGCATCTCTCAGCGCATGAAGTGGCACGCCCGCATCCAATAACGCCTCAACCGCCGGCCAAACACTGGTGCAATCACTTTCAATCGGCGTTTGTAATTGCAAGGTTTCTCGTTCTGCCAAAATCACCGCGCCGTGGCGGCCAATGTCCTGCGAAACAATAATGACATCGCCCGCCTGCAATCCATGTGCTGTGGGAGCGGTTTGCGTTGGAAGCGCCAACTGCCCAATCCCCGATGTATTAATAAATACTTGATCCACCGCGCCTTTGGGCACCACTTTAGTATCGCCACACACCACTTTCGCGCCGGTCTTTTTTAACTCTTGCGCCATACTCTGCACCAAACGTTCTAGCGTTTTCCACGGCAAGCCTTCTTCAATCATAAAAGCACAACTTAAATACAAAGGCTGAGCCGCCATCATCGCCAAATCATTCACCGTACCCGCCACCGCGAGTTTGCCAATATCGCCCCCTTTAAAAAACAACGGGGTCACGGTAAAGCTGTCGGTGGTAAACGCTAAAGCACCGCTGGTTTCAAACACCGCCGCGTCCTCAGCCTGCTTTAATAAGTCATTATCAAAATAACGATAAAATAATGTCTGAATCAATTGTTGGGTTTCAACGCCACCGCCACCGTGACTCAAGCTAATATTGCCCTGACTCACTTTACTGCTCCTTGAGAACGGCCAGGTATTTTCGGCACATTGGCATAGCGATAATAAGCATGACACGCGCCTTCACTCGACACCATACAACTCCCCAAAGGCCTTTGTGGATCACAGCCTCGGCCAAAAACGGCACAATCTTTCGGCTGAGCAATGCCGCGCAAAATGTCTCCGCAAATACACATTTTATGATCGTCCAAAGCTTCATTGGACAAATGATGGGCAAACACCTGTTCCGCATCCCACTGAGCAAATTCTGGCCGCAATTGCAGCGCACTGAATGGAATGTCACCCAACCCCCGCCAACGAAACGTCGCTCGCGGTTGTAAAAACTGTTCCATCAACTGCTGAGCTTTAACATTCCCTTCCCAATTGACAGCACGGCTATATTGAATTTGCAATCGCGGCTGATTCGCCAAAACCTGCTCAACAATCATTAACAAACTTTGCATCACATCCACCGGCTCGAAACCACTCACCACAATCGGCAGCCCGTAGCTATCCACTAAAGGTTGATAAATTTTAGCGCCCGCAATCACACTGACATGAGAGGGTCCAATTAACGCCTCAATGCGACAATCGTCATCCTCCAGCAAAGCGGATACAGCGGGCGGCACCAGTACATGATTAATATGAAAAAATAAATTGGTCAGCCCCAATTGCTGCGCCTGCTGCAAGACCACTGCGGTCATGGGCGTGGTGGTTTCAAAACCGATGGCAAAGAAAACAACCTGTTTATCCGGGTGTTGTTGGGCGATTTGAATGGCATCCATCGGCGTGTAAAGCGCTCGCACATCATGCCCTTGCGCGCTGACTTTCGCCAAAGAGGTTTTAGATCCAGGGACTCGAATCATATCGCCCAGCGTCAGCAAAATGGTGTTCTCCATTTGCGCCAACGCAATCGCCTGATCAATGCGTTCTTTGGGCATAATGCACACAGGACAACCGGGGCCATGAATAAACTCAATTAGCTCAGGCAAAAGCGACTTCAAACCATATTTCATCACCGTATGAGTATGACCGCCGCAGGCTTCCATAATCCGTAAAGGACGAGACAAATATTGCGCCCGTTCCGTAATCTGTTCGGCCAACGCCTGCAACGTCTTGGGGTCACGAAACCCCTCATACAACTGCTGCAATGCTAAAGCGTGATCTTCAGTTTGACGCATGCGGCGCATCCATTAAGGCAATCATCTCTTGGTACAAAGCCAAGCTCTGCAACGCATCGGCTTCATCAATTTTATTCATGGCAAAGCCAACGTGAATCAATACATAATCGCCTAATTCAACGGTTTCCGGCATTAAAGCCAAACTCACCTGGCGTCGCACCCCCATCGTCTCGACCGTTGCCATCTCACCTGCCTGTATTTCAACCACTTTTGACGGAACCGACAAACACATTTACATCTACTCCCAAGAGCTCGAAACGTTCGAACCCTAAAAATTAACCACGCATTTTTCGCTTAAATTCAATCCAATCCACCAAGCGTTTCGTTGCCGCTTCATCCCGATGAGACCACTCCAATATGTCCACATTCGGTTTCAATCGTCTCACCATCGCCTTGGCGGCCGCCACATCAAAATCAAAATGCGGCAATAAATCGACTTTGGTTAAAATCACCAAATCCGCCTTATGAAACATCACCGGATACTTTTCAATCTTATCATCGCCTTCAGGAACCGACAGCAACACCACATTCAAATGCGCACCCACATCATAACTGGCCGGGCACACCAAATTCCCCACATTCTCAATAAAGCACACATCCAAGCGATCTAACGGCATCTGATGCAAGCCCTTATGCACCATAAACGCATCCAAATGACAGGCAGAACCCGTTTGAATTTGAAACGCCGCTATGCCTTTTGCTTGCAAACGCTCGGCATCCCGCGCCGTTTCCAAATCGCCTTCAATCACCCCAAACTCAAACGGCCGATCAGAAAACGTCGCCAAGCTTTCCAGCAAACTGGTTTTGCCACTGCCGGGGCTGCTCATTAAATTCATCGCCAACACCCCTTCGCGTTCAAAATGGGCGCGGTTATGTTCAGCTTCATGGTCATTCTTATGCAAGATATTCTGAATCACTGCCACCGTATTGGCATCATTCAATTGCGGATTATCATGAACAGGATGAAACTGGGACTTTGGCGATAAGGCCTCGCGATCGGTTAAAGAACACCCACAATCTTCACACATCTTTGCTTTCCTTTAGGTGTTTTAATCAACTAACTCACTTTGTTTAGTTAGTGTAGCACTTTGATGGAATCAATTAAAATGACAACTTTTTGAAATAAAACATTTTAACGCAACAGAACCTTGCCCCCTGACACGTCAAGCGGAAGCAGAAACATGATCCAGAAACTGAGGCCAATACAATGAATTCGCTTTAGTCCGACAGAATCATAGGTGCTAGAATGTTATGTAATTGAATACTTGGGCGGCTTCGATTACCCCATCCTTGATTCTGCGGGGTTAATTCAAGGTGCTCGTTCACTTCGGGGAAGTTATGTTTGAAAGCGCATTTGTTGAGTTTGGTGTTTTATTAGCGGTATCGGCCATCGTAGGTTTTGTGGCCATGCAGCTTCGTCAGCCTTTAATTGTGGCATTCATAGCGGTCGGCATTATTGTGGGCCCGGCCGTGCTAGGAGTCGTGTCTCTCAATGATCAAATCGAGCTGTTAGCACACCTGGGTATTGCCATTCTATTATTTGTAGTCGGCTTAAAACTCGATTTGCACATCATTCGCACCATGGGGGTCGTGGCGCTATTTACCGGTTTAGGCCAGGTTGTTTTTACCTCTGTATTTGGTTATTTAATTGCACTGGCCTTAGGCATGCCGCCCATCGGAGCCTTATATGTGGCAGTTGCACTGACTTTCTCCAGTACGATTATTATCGTCAAACTCTTATCTGACAAACGTGAATTAGATGCCTTACATGGCCGTATCGCCATTGGGTTTTTAATTGTACAAGATATTGTTGTGGTACTGGCAATGATCGGTTTAACCGCAATGGCACAAAACGACAGTTCAACCAGTGTCGGATTTGAAGCCTTTATGGTGCTTGTAAAAGGCTTATTTATGCTACTGGTTGTCGCCCTGCTTATGCGTTATGTGATTCCAAGCTTGTTGAACCGCTTGGCACGCTCTCCCGAACTACTCATTTTGTTTGCCATCGCTTGGGCCGTCATGGGGGCATCTGTTGGTCAGATGTTAGGCTTCAGTCAAGAAGTGGGCGCTTTCTTAGCAGGCATCTCCTTGGCCTCAACCCATTATCGTGAATTAATTGGTGCGCGTCTGGTGAGCCTGCGTGACTTTTTATTGCTGTTTTTCTTTATCAGCCTTGGTGCCAGCTTGGAGATGGAAACACTCGGCACACAAGTGGTGCCTGCATTAATATTATCTGTATTCGTTTTAATCGGTAACCCCCTGATTGTTATGGCCATTATGGGGTATATGGGATATCGAAAGCGAACCGGATTTTTAGCCGGATTAACCGTCGCTCAAATTTCCGAGTTTTCTTTAATCCTGGCTGCATTAGGCTTTAATTTAGGCCATATTGATCAAGAAACCGTCGGTTTGATTACACTGGTTGGTCTGATTACGATTTCGGCTTCGACTTATATGATTTTATACTCACATCCTCTCTATGAAAAATTAGCGCCCTTAATGGGCGTATTCGAGCGCAAAAATCCATATCGAGAAGTGGCATTGGATCAGGAACAGATTGAAAAACCCACCGATCTCATCGTGTTTGGCTTGGGACGATTTGGGATGGTGATTGCTCAAAACTTGCAAAAACAAGGCAAAACCGTATTAGGTGTCGATTTTAACCCCAATTTGGTGCGAGAAACAATGGAACACGGCGTACCGACACGTTATGGTGATGCCGAAGATCCTGAGTTTATTGCGAGCTTACCTTTGCATGAAGCTAAGTGGGTTGTCGGTACAATGCGTGATCAGCATTTAAATATGGTGTTATTTAAAGCCCTAAAAGCAGATCATTTTAAAGGTCAGATTGCTTTAGCCGCAACCCATCAAAAAGATGCCGATCAACTCAAATCAATGGGAGTGGATATCGTGTTAGTGCCTTATCATGATGCCGCTTTAGAAGCCGTGCATCTGCTATTAGCGAATGACGATCCTCGCAAGTTTGACCCCGCTATGAAACCCTTATAGGAAACCTCGATTAACCCCTCGATGATTTAAATGCCATAGAAACCGTTTGACAAGCAAGTATTACTTGAGTATATTTTGCCCTATCGATATTTACCTTGGTATAGCTTGTGACTAACCGTTCCTCCCCCAATCCGGAATTTTTCGCCCCTTGGCATGTGCATTTAGGCAGTGGCGACATCAGCCCGCGTCGCTTGCAATTATTGCAATCCATTGAAACCACCGGTAGCGTAGCGCAAGCCGCTAAACAAGTCGGCATGACCTATAAAGCCGCATGGGATGCAGTGGGAATTATGAACAATTTGGCAGGTGAGCCATTGGTGAACCGCCAACATGGCGGCAAAGGCGGTGGCGGCGCCACCTTGACACAAAAAGGTCTGCAAATCATCACCATCTACGAACGCCTATCCGCCATGCAAGCCATGTGGATGGCATCTTTGGACGAGGCGGATGCCGATATTTTGCCCCTTATGCGGAGAATCAAAATGCAAACCAGCGCACGTAACAGCTTTTACGGCACAATTGAAACCGTTAAAACCGGCGCAGTCAATGCCGAAGTGGTGTTAAAACTGCAAGGCGAAGACCGTATTATCGCCACCGTCACCACCGACAGCGTGACGCGCATGGGTTTAAAACCGGGCGTGACCGCTTGGGCATTAGTCAAAGCCAGTTGGGTGGTGTTGGCGAAACAACAAGCCAAAGGCCTGATTAGTGCGCGTAACTTTTTATGCGGCCAGGTCACACGCATTACCGAAGGTCCGGTGAATGTCGAAGTGGTGGTTGAACTCAAGGGCGGCAATACATTGTCGTCCATTATTACCCACGGCGCGCTGGCGGAATTAAACCTCGCTGAAGGCGAACCCATCTGCGCCATGATTAAAGCCTCCCACGTCTTGATTGGTGTGGATGAGTGAATGTTGAATGTTGAATGTTGAATGTTGAATGATAAATTTTGGATGGAGAATTGATATGCTATCTATTAAAAAACGGTTTAAAACCGCCTTTATCGCACTTACCATGATCACCCTAAGCTCAACCGCCCAAGCGCAAAAAATGACCATTGCCGCCGCGTCGGATTTAAAGTTTGCGCTGGATGAAATTCACGCAGAATACAAAAAAGCCTTCCCTAATGACAAAGTAAATGTAATTTACGGCTCATCCGGCAAGTTTTCACAACAAATTGAAAATGGCGCACCCTTTGATCTGTATTTTTCCGCTTCAAAAAAATACCCGGATAACCTCGCTCAAAAAGGCTTTGCGGCCACTGAACCTAAACTCTACGCACTGGGTCGAGTAGTGTTATGGAGCGCTCGCCATGATGCCTCAAAACTCACCCTAAAAGAGTTAACCGATAAAAAATACCGTAAAGTCGCCATTGCCAGCCCAGATCATGCGCCTTATGGCGTGCGCGCCATGGAAGCTTTAAAACATCAAGGGGTTTGGGAGGCCTTGCAACCCAAAATCGTGATTGGCGAAAACATTGCACACACCGCACAGTTAATAGAGCAGGGTGCTGCGGATATTGGCATCATCGCCTATTCCTTAGCCTTGAATCCGCAACTGGCGAAAAAAGGCAGATATTATCTGATTCCACAAGCCATGCACCAGCCGTTAGAGCAAGCCTATATCATTACCCAAAAAGGCAAAGATAATATCGTGGCCACTCGTTTTGCCGATTTTATGACTACCAAAAAGGCACATGACATTATGGTGAAATATGGTTTTGTCATCCATTAAGCCCGCCTAAAAGGAAACCCATTATGGATTTTTTATCCATTACCTCCGCTGAAATACAAGCGCTGTTACTCACCTTTAAACTCGCCCTCTACACCACAATGATTCTTGTGGTGTTTGGCGCGCCTTTGGCGTGGTGGCTGGCTTTTACCCAGTCGCGATGGGAGGCGGTGGTGTCTACCTTGGTGGCTTTGCCTTTGGTGCTGCCGCCAACGGTACTGGGTTTTTATCTGTTGATTATTCTCGGCCCCTATGGTGCCGTGGGCGGCACGCTGGAAGCCATGGGACTGACGCATCTTGCGTTTAGTTTTGAAGGGATTTTGATTGGGTCGGTGATTTTTTCGCTCCCCTTTGCCATCCAACCCATGCGCGATGCCTTTGCGGCCATGCCACAAGCCCCTATTCAAGCGGCGGCCACTTTAGGCGCAGGACCGATGGATCGCTTTTTTAGCGTTATTGTTCCCTTAGCGCGTGGTGGTTTATTAACAGCAATTGTCATTTCGTTTGCACATACTTTAGGCGAGTTTGGCGTGATTGCCATGATGGGCGGTTCGATTCCCGGCGAAACCAAAGTGGTCTCCATTGCCATTTACGACTACACCCAAGGCATGGATTACGCTGCAGCCCACAGATTGTCGGCCATTTTATTGTTTTTATCCTTTGTGATTTTAGCGACTTTTTACGCCATTAACCGCCGCTTTATGGCGCCCATCAAGCTTTAGGAGGTTGCCATGATTGAATTTAACCTGCAATTGTCCTACCCCGGGTTTGACTTTCAAACGGGTGATGTGCGCTTATCGGGCGAGGGAATAACCGCTATTTTTGGCCCGTCGGGTTGTGGTAAAACGACCCTTCTTAGAACGCTTTCCGGTTTGACGCGCGCGCAAGGCTACGCCAAACTGCATGGCCAAGTGTGGCAAGATGCCAACCAATTCGTGCCGGTACACAAACGCCGCATTGGCATGGTGTTTCAAGATGCCGCGCTGCTGCCGCACCTGAGCGTGCAAGGTAATTTGGATTACGCCCTCAAACGCTCAGGCATGGGTATGAGCCAAGCCAAAAAAGAACAAGCCCGTTGGGTCGAACTATTAAAACTCGAAACCTTGCTTGGCCAACCTGTACTCACCCTCTCTGGCGGACAAAAACAACGGGTTGGTATTGCGCGTGCGTTATTGTCCAATCCGCAACTTTTAATGCTTGACGAACCCATGTCCGCATTGGATTGGCGCACCAAAAACGAACTGATTCCCCTAATCAAAGAAGTGGTGGAAGCCTCAAAACTGCCCACCCTGCTCATTACCCATTCACCTGAAGAAGTCGAGCGTTTGGCCGATGATGTGCTGTTACTCAACCAAGGGCGTGTTGAACAAGTTGAAACCCTGCAACAAACCCTGTCGCGCGCCAATTCACCATTGTTTGACGAACAAGGCGCGGTGTCGGTATTAATGGGTTTGCCAGGCCTGGTAGAAATGGGGTTGCGAACCATCAAAGTGGGTCAAGACAATCTTTATATCAGTCAAACGCACGCTATCCACACACCCGACGTGCGCATTCGAGTTTTGGCAAGAGATGTTAGCTTAGCGCTGTCTGACCCAAAAGAGCTGAGTATCGTCAACCATTTACAGGTCACTATTAAAGAACTCATCCCACAAGGCGAACACCGAATGTTAGCACGATTACACCTACAAGATGGCCAACACCTCTTCGCCGAAATCACCCAACACTCCGCCCAACGCCTAACCCTACAACCAGGCCTGGTCGTTTTTGCACTGATTAAATCCGTCGCACTGGCGGAATAAGCAGTAAAAGCACCGCCCCTCGTTCCCACGCTCCCGCGTGGGAATGCAGACCTGATTTGGATACTGACATGATGGGTATGCGTTCCCTCTGGGGACAGTAGGAACGAGATGGGGATAGGACAGTGGTAACGAGACGGGCATAACTCGTTTTCTTGATTTTCAGCCTGAAATATATGTTTACCGGGATTTATAAATTTTCAGCAAGCGTAGAATCGTCAAAATCAATATTCTTATAAATAGCTAATATTACCAGTTGGTTTTCGCTAACTTTATAAATCACTTTGTATCCCAGAACCACCCAATCGCGAACACTCTGTTTATTGAGTATTGGGTTAATTTGACCAATAAACGGCAAGTCGGCTAATAGCTCAATTTTAGATTTAATCTGTAACAGATGGGTTTTAGCTGCACGGGGATTATCTTTAGCAATAAACGCTTTGACTTCTTTTAACTGAATTTGAGCTTGCTTGGTATAAATGATCTTCATTTTTCAAGCAAGTCATGCCACACATCATCATGCGCCACAGTTTCGCCATTTTTCATTTCAGCCAGGCCTTGAAAAATCATCGCTTGCTCTTTGTTGTAAGCAACATTATCTAGCACCTCAATAGATTGGCCAGTTTGAGCAAACTCATTAATCACACCCATAATCGCCTCAAGCGTGGTTGAATCCGCCCTGACATGCAAGGTTTCCATTTTCAAGTCTCCTTTTAAAGATTTATTCACAAGTAGGTAAACAGAAAACACTGTTATTTTACAACAGCCTTGAATATTAAGCGCGCCAGTTATTGGTAAGGTTTAAGTGTTTTACACTTAAATACGATTCCTTTCCGCTTTTTTAATAACCAAACCGCAAAAGACATCTCACCTAAAATACTCGGAATCGCAACCAGTGCCAAGAAGATAGAGGCATAATCATTATAAAAATCCCGCACCGTCCCTCGTTCCCACTGAGGACAGTAGGAACGAGATTATGATTCAATCATCATTCAAAGAAAACGACTCACAAATTGTTGAAATGAAACCTTTCAAGCTTACAATGACTTAATAACTCATTCCCACGCTCCCGCGTGGGAACGAAAAATCATGAAAATAAAAGCCACCAGACCCTGTGGTTTAGGATGTGAGGTGAAATAGGATGACTCAACCGATTGAATTATTTCAAACTGAAGACAATCAAATTCAATTGCAGGTGTCTTTGCAAGATCAGACTGTGTGGCTTTCTCAGTCTCAGATATGTCAGTTATTTGACCGCGAACGTTCTGTTATTACTAAGCACATTCGTAATGTATTTAAGGAAGGCGAGCTAGAGCGAGATTCAGTATGTGCAAATTTTGCACATACTGCCGATGATGGCAAAACTTATCAGGTTGATCATTACAACCTAGACGTGATTATATCTGTTGGTTACCGGGTGAAATCCAAGCGCGGTGTGCAGTTTCGTAAATGGGCAACGCGGGTTTTGAACCAGTATTTAGTGGAAGGTTACGCGCTCAACGAAAAGCGCTTGCAGGAACGTAATATTGAGTTTGAGCAGGCGATTGAGTTGGACGATGCACTGACAGCAATCAACTCACTGAAACAGGAATTAATAGCGAAGGGTGAAGCGACGGCTTTATTTGGCCAGTCGTGCGGCGCATTTGTTGTATTTTGTCATTAAAAACCATCCGCTGGCGGATGGTAATAAACGCTCTGGCTCATTTTTGTTTTTATGGTATTTGCGTTTAAACCAGCACTTTTTAGCAAAACCTGTGGAAGCGTTAATTAACGATAATACGTTAGTGGCTTTGGCATTATTGGTTGCTGAAAGTAAGCCCGATCAAAAAGAATTGATGATTCGCTTAGTTGAGCATTTTGTACTTTTAAAGTAAACACCTTAAACACTAGGCATGGTGGCCATTTTTGCATTCGAACTAATAGTCCTTACCGCCTTTAATCAATAACCAAACCGCAAAAGACATCTCGCCGAAAATACTCGGAATCGCAACCAGCGCCAAGAAAATGGAGGCATAATCATCATAATTCGGCATCATAAAATGCGCTGCGGTGTCCACCATATACATCACACCCGCAATCACCAAAAAGATGGCAATGATTTTAGGTCTGCCAATAATATTGCCTAACAGAATCAGATGAACACCAAAAAAGAACAATCCGATAAGCCAAATCGTATTAAAAAGTTCAACTTGTCTGAGAATGTCTGCGCTTTCAGTCGCCGCTAATGCCATCGGCAATGCAAAAATCGCCACCCCCATAATGGCCGCATGCATCATTCTAAATAACACACTCAACCCGGACAAAGGATGCGATTTAAATAACTCATAAAGCACCCAAGCCACTACCACATCGAAGACAACTGTAATCATAAACGCCAAAATGCCGGCACGCGCAAAAGCCCCGTTTTCAACCACCGTATTCACAGGGTCATTCAACAGCGACTCAATCACAAAGAAATTCGCAAAGATCGCCGCAAAAAAGATAATAAAGTAACTGGCACCGCCAATTAAAGAGAGTGTTCTAGCATTCATCGTGGCATTCACTTTAAGTTACCTCTTAACATAAGAAAAAATCATTTTAATAAATAACAACAACTTAAATATAGATTTTTGCAGCACTTACATAAACTAGAGAAATAACCTAAAATAAAAATTCCCTTTTTGGGAACCATTTGACATAATAAGACCAAATCTTGAAAAGGCAGTTCATGCGACTATTAGGCAAAGACAAGTTAGATAAATTCAGCAAGAAACATGCTGATGCCAGAAGTGTTGTTAACGCTTGGCACAATGAGGTATCCGACAAAAGCTGCCGCTGGAAAAACACTCATGACATTAAATCGCGCTATCCAAGCGCTGATTTCTTAGCAGACAACCGAGTAATTTTTAATATCAAAGGTAATCACTACCGTTTGGTTGTTAAAGTTCATTACCAAAATGGCATAGTTGTAATTGAGTGGATAGGCACTCATGCTGAATACGATAAAAAAACTTTCTGAGGGATTGAAAATGAATAACGTTAAAGTAATTAAAAATGAGCAAGAACACGCTCAAGCGATGGAGCGTTTAATGGCTTTAATAGACCAAGACCCTGCCGAAGGCACCAAAGCCGCGGATGAATTAGAGCTATTGACCTTAGTGATTGAAAAATATGAGGATGAACAGTTCTCATTTGAACCACCAACGCCCATTGAAGCGATTAAATTTCGTATGGAACAGATGGGACTTAAAAACAAAGATTTGACTCCTTACATTGGTTCAGCATCTAAAGTCTCTGAAGTCCTAAATGGCAAAAGATCTCTAAGCCTACCAATGATTCGAAAATTACATGAAGGCTTAGGAATTTCACTTGAAACCTTAATTCAGGACTCTAGCCTTAAAAAAATTGAACAATCGGATATTGAATGGCAGTCTTTCCCTCTTGCAGAAATGCGTAAGCGTGGATATTTTGGCGATTTTTCGGGTTCTGTACATGAATTGAAAGAATATGCCGCCGAAAAAGTTTCTCAATTTTTATCAAGCGTGCCGCAAGGCTTTAACCTAAAGCCAGCGCTCATGAGAACCACAGCTCATGATGCCTCAAATGATAAAGAGGTAGACCTCTATGCACTGTGGGCATGGCAAGTTCGAGTTTTGCAACTGGCAAAACGCGAGAGTTTACCCACTAATTATCATCCAAACACCGTTAATCTCGAATGGATGAAGCAAGTTGCTCAACTATCTTGGTCACAACAAGGCCCGCTACTGGCAAAAGAGTTTTTGAATACACATGGTATTCATTTAATTTTTGAAGAACATTTACCAAAAACCTACTTAGATGGTGCCGTTTGCATCGCTGAAACAGGGAACCCGGTTGTAGCACTCTCGTTACGTCATGACCGTTTAGATAACTTCTGGTTTACCTTGATGCATGAACTAGCCCATATCGCTCTTCACTTAGATAATGGCGAAGGCTGGTTTATTGACGATATGGATGCCAAAGATCGCCCAGAAGTTGAAAAAGAAGCAGATGAACTCGCGCAATCGGCGCTTTTGCCCAAAAAATCTACTCAAGGTATTTTGAACGCTCAAGATGTAAATACCCTTGCTAAAGAACTTAAAATTGCGCCAGATATTATTGCTGGTCGAATTCGATATGAGAGAAATAATTACCAGTTATTTGGGCAGCAGTTCAAAACAAACGTGAAGTGCCTTCTTAACGTTTAGCCGCTTTATACGAATTAACAGGGGGTCGTTCCATCTAGCCCAATAGCAATACGCATTTTTTGTGCAACAACCGTTTGCACAAATGGTTGAATTAAAACCTTTCCAGCTTACAATAGCTTAATTCAATCAAAAGCTAAAAAATGAAATATGAGCAAATCCATTCAGCAACAAGAAACCCAATTTTTAAACGACCTAGAGAAAAAACTTTGGACCAGCGCCAATAAACTCCTGCCCTCGTTAGACGCCTCGCAATACAAACACGTTATGCTCGGTTTGGTGTTTTTAAAGTACGTTTCCGACTCCTTCGGTATTCGTCGCGACGAACTCACCGCTCAATTTAAAAACCCAACAAGTGACTACTACCTAGACCCGGCCGATTTTGGTGGTGAAAACAGCGCCGAATACCAAGAAGAAATTAACACCGAGCTAGAAGAACGCGACTACTACACCGAAGCCAATGTATTTTGGGTGCCAAAAGTCGCGCGTTGGGAGTTTTTGCAAAATCAAAACAAAGTCGTGATTACTGGCGAGATTGAAATCCCCGATGGCAAAACCACCAAAAAAATCCGCTCGGTTGGTCAGTTAATCGATAACGCGCTAGACGCCATCGAACTAGACAACCCAAAACTCAAAGGCGTGCTCAACAAACGCTACACCCAACTGCAAATTGACCAAGCCAAACTCGGCGAACTGATTGACCTGATCGCCACCATACCCTTCACTCACAACAGCCTAAGCAGTAAAGACATACTCGGCCATGTGTACGAATACTTTTTGGGCCAGTTCGCCCTCGCCGAAGGTAAAAAAGGCGGCCAATTCTATACGCCAAAATCCATTGTGAGTTTAATCGTGCAAATGATGGAACCCTTCAAAGGCCGCGTTTACGACCCGGCCATGGGTTCAGGCGGTTTCTTTGTGCAGTCCGAACACTTTATTCGCGAACACCAAGGCCGCATTGGCGATGTGTCTATCTACGGACAAGAATACAACCACACCACTTGGCAACTCGCCGCCATGAACATGGTGATTCGCGGCATCGACTTTAACTTTGGCAAAGAACCCGCCAGCAGCTACACCAACGACCAACACCCGGATTTACGCGCCGACTTTGTGATGGCCAACCCACCCTTTAATATGAAAGAATGGGACACAGGCGTAGACGACAACGACCCACGCTGGGTTTATGGCAAACCACCATCCGGCAACGCCAACTTTGCTTGGTTGCAACACATGCTCTACCACACCGCGCCTAATGGCAGTGTGGGTTTATTGCTCGCCAATGGCTCCATGAGCTCTAATACCAGCGGCGAAGGCGACATTCGCAAAGCCCTAATAGAAGCCGACCTAATCGAATGCATGGTTGCTCTACCCGGTCAACTGTTTACCAACACCCAAATTCCTGCCTGTATTTGGTTTTTAAGCAAAAACAAAAAAGCCCGCACCGCCACTAGCGGTCGCCAACTGCGAGACAGAAGCGGCGAAGTGTTATTTATTGATGCTCGTAATCTCGGCTATATGAAAGACCGAGTCTTGCGCGACTTCACTCAAGAAGATCTAAACCTCATTACCGACCACTTCCACAACTGGCAAACAGGAGAAGGCTTTGAAGAACAACCAGGCCTGGTCAAATCTGCCAAGTTGGAAGAGATTCAAAAGCACGACTATGTATTAACGCCAGGGCGTTATGTCGGCGCAACCGAACAAGAAGACGACGGCGAACCCTTTGCCGAAAAAATGGCCAGACTCACCGCACAACTCAAAACCCAATTTGAACAAAGCGACAAACTAGAAGCCGAGATTAAAAAGAATTTGGCGGGGTTGGGTTATGAGTTTTGATTCAACTACTTATAAATTAATTGACGCGATAAATATTATTGGTGGAGGCACGCCCAAAAGAAGTAATCCAGAATTTTGGAATGGCGACATTCCTTGGTTATCGGTAGTTGATTTCAACTCAGGGTCAAGATTTGTAAGTGATACAGTTGATAAAATCACTGAAGCAGGCCTCAAAGGTAGTAGCACTAAAATATTAGATAAAGATGATCTCATAATATCTGCAAGAGGAACAGTAGGCTGCCTTGCTCAGGTTACAAAACCAATGGCTTTTAATCAATCTTGTTATGGTCTTTCAGGAAAAGAAGGCGTTGTTGAAAATGACTATCTGTACTACTTAGTTAAATCAAAAGTCGATGAGCTAAAACAAAAAACACATGGTGCAATATTTGACACAATAACTCGTGAAACCTTTAACCACATTGAGGTTATCATCCCGAATGATCGCCAAACTAGAAGCCAAATTGCCAAGATACTGGGTGACTTAGATAAAAAAATCGAACTCAACCGCCAAACCAATCAAACCCTTGAACAAATCGCACAAGCGCTATTTAAAAGCTGGTTTGTCGATTTCGACCCCGTAAAAGCCAAAATCGCCGCCAAACAAGCCGGCGGCAATGCCAAACAAATCGAACGCGCCGCCATGGCCGCCATCAGCGGCAAAACCGAACCCGAACTAAACCAACTAACCCCAGACCAATACCAAAACCTAAAAACCTCCGCCGCCCTCTTCCCTGATGAGTTAGTAGAGTCAGAATTGGGAGATATTCCTTCGGGATGGAAACTAAGTGAAATCGGAAACGAAGTAACCATTGTTGGCGGAGGAACACCTTCAACCAAAAATTCTGAGTTTTGGGAGAACGGAGAGATTCATTGGACAACCCCAAGAGATATGTCCAATTTAACCGATAAAATCCTATTAGATACAGACCGAAAAATTACTAAAGCAGGTTTAGCAAAGATTAGCTCAGGCCTTTTACCAATAAATACCGTACTTATGTCATCCCGGGCACCTGTTGGCTATCTTGCAATTTCAAAAATCCCTGTCGCAATTAATCAGGGTTATATTGCCATGAAATGCGAAAAAGAACTATCTCCCGAATACATAGTTCAGTGGGCTGAGTCGGTCATGGATGAAATACAACAACGTGCAAGTGGAACAACCTTTGCAGAAATAAGTAAAACAAACTTTAAGGTAATACCAATAATCGTTCCAAATTCAGATTTAGTTACCGAATACAGTAAAATCACACCTAATATCTATGAAAAAATTACCGAATCCCTGCGTGAAACAAAATCTTTAGAAGAAACAAGAGATACCTTACTTCCTAAATTGCTTTCTGGACAAATAGATCTCTAAGGAAAACCAATGCGGACGGAAATTTATAAACAGCTGACGACAAATAATTTAGAAATTGATTTTATCGAAGTCAAGTTAACGCAACGAACACCAACTACGCCTAAACTCTATCAAGGTGTAGGAAGTGTTTATCAAACTGATAATGGCGAACTTGAGTTAAAGCTTTATTATCGCTATCCAGATGATAGTCCCCCTTTAAGAGCCTTAAATACAAATAAGCATGTACAAGTTGGAAAGATTATTAGTGATGAACGATATTTTGATTTGGTCGCTAAAGACATGTCTGGGAACATTTGGACGGCTGAGAGAGTATATCTTTCTGATACTTCTTTTAGTTTTCCTTCAGTTGGTAAGATTATAAAAATTCAACTTGAATCGATTAAATCAGTACAAAAACATGAAAAATTTGACACTTTAAAAGGCCTATCTAGCGCCATTTTTATTATTCCTGGCACATACAACGTACCGTTTAATAAATATACAGACCACAAAACGGGATCAACACTCAATAAGCTTGAGTTCGGAACATGTCAACCTGTTTTGCACCAGTTCTTTAAAAATTAAATTGCATTTGCCATTGCTCTTGGCAACGTCGGGAAATTCACACCAGACTCAGCGGTATAATCGTCATCCGTTTCCGTCACTGGGTTGATTTCCACCACCTTAGGTGGCATTGAAACCATAGGTTTTCCTTTGCTAAACCGCTCAGGATTTTGTTCATAGGCTTTATCTAATGCCGTCTGCCGAATATTGGCAATGGTTTTGTATTCGCCTGTAAATACCTGTTCCGGTGTAAAGCCGGCCAGACCACTGTGATGATGTTGGTTGTTATACCATGCCACATAATCCTGACACCATTTGCGAGCATGCGAATAGTTGTCGAACCGGCGAGGGAAGTCTGGTTGGTATTTTAATGTTTTGAATTGCGCTTCACTCATAGGGTTGTCATTACTGACTCTGGGGCGACTGTGACTGGCAGTGACCGCCAGTTCACCCAAAAGATCCAGGTAGCAGTGAGCGGTCATGGGCACACCACGGTCTTGATGGATGGTTAAGCTGTTTTTGGGAATGTCATACTGATGAGTGGCGCTTTGAATCAATTGACTAGACAGTGCGCTGTTTTCTTTGTGTGATAGCATCCAGCTGATAATTCGACGGCTGTATAGATCAAGAATGACATATAGGGATAAGTATTCGCCACGCTTTTTGGTGGGGAGCTTGGCGATGTCCCATGTCCAGACTTCATGCACCCGTGTGGCTCGTAATCGAGGTACAGAGTGTGATTGAGCCGGACGTTGTTTACGACGTTCTCCATTAAGCCGGGAATCACGCAGTATACGATGCATGGTGCTGACCGAACACAGATACTGGCCTTGTTCGAGCAGTGAATGATAGACTTCAACCGGTGGTTGATTGCAAAACGACTCACTATTGAGTGTGTTGAGCACCGTCTCTCGTTCAGCCGCTGATAGGGCTTTGGGTTGTTTGGCGTGTTTTCGTGAGTACTTAAGTGGCTGAACAGGCCCGCAAAACGTCTGTGAGACTTGATGGCGGCGCAGCGTGTTTCGGCACAGGTCAAGCACCTCACAGGCTTTACGCTGTGATAATTCCATCGCTGCCGGATTATTATTGATTAGCATCTCTAAATACTCCTGTGTTCGGCCTGCTCGGTCAGCGCTAAGACTTTTTTTTGGAGTTCAATACAGCTGTCTTTGATCTTGAGCTGTTTATGCAAACGGGCATTTTCTTTTTCCAGTTGTGCCACACGCTTTTGTTCTGGGGTCTGCGAGGCTTGTGGGCCTGGTTTAGTTTTATTCAGGCCTTGTTCACCTTTTTCAGCGAGTTCACGACGCCACTGCGCTAATTGGTTAGAATAGAGTTTTTCACGGCGTAATAGTTTGCCCAGTTCACCATGCTTGCAGGCGTCGGCCTGTTCGATAATGGATCTTTTATACTGGGCACTGAATGTGCGACGTGTTCGCTTTTCCAATTCAGCTGGCGGGACTATTTCTGGATTGAATGTGGTATCAGGTTTTGGCATTTTAGGTTCCTTTTTCACCCTGAAATATATGTTAACTCAAAATTAACTGGTGCAATGTCATGTTGACACACAGGGAGTTCATACTGAACCAAAAATGTGATTTGGTTATAGGAGAGCAAGCTTCAACCGTTTTCTGTGTGCAGCATGATGATTATCTGCAGCTAAATTTAACGGCTATTCCTGAAAAATTAAATAAAGTACTCATGGAAAAGCTTAAATGGATATTTGAAATATTGCTTGGGAAAGTTTGCCAAACAACAATGTTTCGCCTGATGGAGCATGAACAAGAAACAATTGAGATTTATAGCTTTGACAAAAACCTACCAAATAGGCAACTTGCTGAACCTATTAGAAGCCAATCAATTGTTAACTTTGAAAACTTTGAAAAATGTATTACTAACATTTTGTCCTATGATGGTTCTTTTAACATTGTTTATGGATACTGGCATAAAGTAAATCGAGCGTATCAAGGAAGCATTGAAAATGCAGCACTTGCATTAACTGTTTCTATCGAAGGTATTTTAAAAGAATTTTATCAAGATTTTGGTCAGCCTACAGAAGTAGACTTAAGCTTATTTAATGCAGGCAAAGAAGTTGTCAAAAACTTAGAAACAGAACAAATCATAAAAGATAGATTAATGTCTTCTCTAGCCAATATGAATAATTTCAGTTCCCGTAAGGTATTAAAACATTTATCTTCTATGGATCTTGTCACTAATAAAACTATTACTGACTGGCAATCATTCAGAAATAAATCAGCTCATGCCGACCGAGTTGGTGCACAAGATGATTTTCAGCACTACCTTGATAGTTTTATAGTTGCTTAGCATTATTCTACAGATTGATTCTAATGGAAGTGGGTTATGTAGGTAATGCAATAAATTATTCCGAAATCGGCTGGAAGGATTGGATTGTCTATCCGTTAAAAGTTAAATCAACTGCTTTAACCCTGAAAATTGAGAATGATCACGCAAACAAATAACCAGACCTGGTTTAACTCGTTCCCACGCTCCCTCGTGGGAACGTAGACCTGATTGGATACGGCCAGGCATTCCCACTGTGAACAGTGGGAACGAGTGCTTTGTTGGCTGCGGATGAGGAGTCTTTATTATGGGGCGTAGTCGTTATAAGGTGGTGGATAGTACATTGCCGCATTTTGTGACCTGTACTGTATTGCATTGGATTCCGGTATTTACGCGCCCTGAAACGGTTGAGATTGTGTTGAATAGTTTGCGGTTTTTGCAGTCTGAGGGCTTGAAAGTTTATAGCTATGTTGTTTTAGAAAATCATTTGCACATGGTGGTGCAAAGTGATGATTTACCGCGCGATATGGCTCGGCTTAAACAGTTTACGGCGAGGCAGTGTTTGGCGTTTTTGCAGGAACAAGGGGTTAAAACCTTATTGGATCAGTTTGCATTTTATAAAAAAGCACATAAATCAGAGCGTAGTTTTCAGTTTTGGCAGGAAGGTTATCATCCTGAATGGATTCAGTCGGATGAAATGATGCGGCAGAAGATTGAGTATATTCATTTTAATCCGGTTAAGCGGGGTTATGTGGATTTGCCTGAGCATTGGCGTTATTCGAGCGCTCGGGATTATTATGCGGGGCAAGTTGGTTTGCTTGAGGTTGTGCGGGTTTGGTAGGCAAGTATGCATTCCCACGCGGGAGCGTGGGAACGAGGAATTTCAGGCTTAAAAACAAACCACTAGCAGCCTGTCGGACTTCGCTACCACCAGCAAATCAAATCCGACAACATTGAAACGGTGATGCTCGAAATTAACGGAAATAACTCGTTTTTGCCCCGGCTTTTTCTTGTTGAGCTGTTCTGACACCGAAAAAAAGAGTGCCCGCGGGTTTTATGCCGCCAGAACGTGTAACCGCTTCAGATTCCAGGCAATGCAGACCAGATTCCATTCGCCACGGACGGACTCTACCCCGCGTAGCAGGAACTGGCGGAAGCCCAACACCGCTTTAATGATGCCAAAGACCGGTTCAACGGTACATTTTCGTTGGGCGTAAATGGCACGGCC
>Ga0210035_1000128_pt1 | contig 62613 bp, 65 predicted proteins | sample CryGeymeta201507_FD_183975 | JGI IMG/M metagenome (GOLD analysis project Ga0210035, IMG submission 183975) | Groundwater microbial communities from Crystal Geyser aquifers in Utah, USA - Crystal Geyser metaG 2015-07 (SPAdes) (version 2) | ecosystem: Environmental > Aquatic > Deep subsurface >...
GGTATTTTTGCCGATAGTCCAGCATTAAACAGACATTTTCTGGAAACCCATACCATTGATTTATATGTTCCTGGAAACCCAATACATCCTTTAACTTTTATTAATGGTGTTTTAGAATTAATCAGAAACAGGAAATAAAAAAATTTAGGATTTTAAGTTAAAAAAAGGTTTTTCAATAATAGGATCCGGAACTACAAACAATAATTTTTCGGGATATAAAGATGCTCTTACCATTTTGGTTTCGCCCATATATTCCCCATCCATTTGAAAGGGTACAGGTTTTTTACATTTCACAATAGCTCTCTCTGTTGAAATAATTTCAACAACTTCGGGGTCAAAATCATTTATGCTGTTTAATGTCTTTAGCATTTGAATAAAATTAAGATTTTTAAAAATGACTATCTCAAATTTGCCGTCATTTAATCTCCCCAAAGGGTTCAATGTCGCTCCTGTACCATAATTTCTGGCATTAGCAAAAGCCAATAAAACACCTTTTCTTTCAAAAGTGGTATTATTTATATGTATTTTAAAGGTAAATGGATAGGTACTATTCCATAAAGTAGGAATGGTTTTCAAGGCATAGCCTAATTTTCCGCGTATCTTACCAAGTTCATAGTTTTTAACAAGCTCTGCATTGATACCTAAATCAGCAATATGCATACACAATTCATTATTGAGATTTAGAAGATCTATAGTTACTGTGCTATTTTGAAAAGCCAACTCCAGTTGTTGTTCTATATTTTTAGGCAAGTTTAAACTTGCGGCCATACCATTAGCTGAACCTGCAGGAAGTATTGCTATGGGTATTGACGTTCCCTTTAAAACCATTGCTAATAAACGTATTGTTCCATCACCCCCAAGAACAATAACACGATCAGGATTGTTTGTTTTTACTGAAGCCGTAATTTGTTCCTCGTCATTAAAACCAGTAGTAAAATAGGTAATTATCTCTATTTTTCTAAAATCACAAGATTTTTGTACAAGAGCAATACTCTCCGTTTTATCTTTATCACCAGCAATAGGATTTACAATAAAAAGAATTTTTTTAATAAAGTTCATCATTTGTAAATTTAATGCTAAATTTAAATAAGTTCTTGCGTTTCGTGTTATATATAAATATTAAAAAATGAACAAATTAGATTTAAAATTATATAGGGGATATGTAAATGACAATCAACTAGTTGTGTATGGACATGTGTTTCGTTCCAATGCACCTGATAAATTTCGTTTAGACAGAAAAGGATTTCGGCATGCATTTTCAATTTTTCATATGTACAGAATTAAGCCTATTACCAATATTAACGTACTACTAAATTTTAAAGAAATACAAGTTAATACCAAAACACTAGAGGATGGTTACTTTAGATTTACAATTCCATTTGATTTTTTTTTAGTAAGTGGATGGCACAAATATCAGGTAAGCTGTACTTATAAAAATTTAAACATTGTAAGAAAAGGTGAACTTTTAAAACCTCATATTAGCAGCTACGGAATTATTTCAGATATTGACGATACATTTCTAATTTCCCACAGTAACAATTTCTTTAAAAAAATATACATCTTACTTCTAAAAAACATTCATAAAAGAAAAGTATTTGAGGATGTTGTGGAACATTACAAAGCACTAAGTTCTTTTGGTCATCAACAAGATTCCTTTAATTCCTTTTTTTATGTTTCAAACAGCGAATGGAATTTATATGAATTTATTAATGATTTTGCTAAAATACATCAATTACCTAAAGCGATAATTAAACTTAAAAAAATCAAGGCTGGCCTTGGAAGTTTTTTGTTTTCCGGCTCGGGATACTCCAATCATAAATTTGAAAAAATCAAAGATATAATCGGTTTTTACCCAAATATAAAGTACGTACTTTTAGGAGATGATTCACAAAAAGATGTTTTTGTTTATGAACGTATCGTTAAAATATTTCCTTTAAGTATTAAAGCTGTTTATATTAGACAAACTGGAATAAAACAAAAACCCTCCATAAAAACCTCTTTACAAACAATTGAAAGTTTACAAATTGCTACTATGTATTTTAAAAATAGCAAAGAGGCTATTGCCCATTCTAAATCTATCGGGCTTATCTAGATTATAACAAATAATAAAAGACAAAGATTGTGAGCAATTGTGAAAATTGTTCAAAAAAGGTGGTTACTGAAGTGACTTTCAAAACGCAAAAAAAAGGCAAATTTCATATAAAAGAAATTTGCCTCTTCAACAACCTAACCAATAAATAAAATTAATTGTGCTTGAAAATATTTTCTAAGGATTCATAGCAATTTTGATTCCCACACAGATATTTTATAGACTATAAAAATAACTTTGTTTAATATTTAAATCAAATAAATAAACAGAAAGTTTTGTTAATTTTTTTCTAATGTATTTTTCTATGAACGATTTATATTAAATATCATTTCAAAAAAAATTAAGTGGTTCTTTTTGCTTTCAAAAAAACTATTCCACTATAAATTTATGTATTTTATATATGCATTAATTTGCACCTTTGATCCCAAATCATTCATTAAATTATACAACCCAAAAAAAGTTCTATTAATATATAAAAAATGTTTAGAACCCCGGTTACCATCCATTTTTCTAATTTCTGTGTCTTTTGAATATTTTTCACTCAAATGCGCAATTTTTTCAAAGAAAACAGGATCTGAAAAATCAAAAGTATCCCTGTGAAATGGAAGGGTAAACAAACTCAACATTTCATGAAAAAGTTCGGAAAAGAACTTCAATTCTTCAGGGGTATCTTCTGCACGTAAAATTTCTAAAGCGAACATTCGTTCCATAAATAGCTCTGGGTTATTTATACATTCGGGTTTTGCTAACTCAAAGTAGGGTACATAAAATTCTTCAGGTATCCGTTTTATGCATCCAAAATCGATAGCAATTAATTGAAACTCTTTACTTACCAAAAAATTTCCAGGATGTGGATCTGCATGTACACTTTTTAAAACGTGCATTTGATACATATAAAAATCCCAAAGTGTTTGACCTATTTTGTCTGCCAGCACTTTATCTGTATTGCGCTTTGTAAATTCAGAAAGGTGTTCGCCATCCATCCAATCCATTGTGAGTATGCGTTCACTGGAAAGGTTTTCAAAATATTTAGGAAACTTTAAGTTAGGAATGTGAGCACAGGCTTCTGTGATTTCATGGCTTTGTTGTAGCTCGAGGTTATAATCTGTCTCCTCCATGAGCTTATCTTCTACCTCTTTGAAATATTTATCAGAATCTTTGGCTTTAATATTAAACATTTTAAGGGCAACGGGTTTTACCAATGCAAGGTCACTGCTTATACTTTCAGCAATTCCAGGGTATTGAATTTTCACAGCCAGTTGCTTACCGTTTAAGGTAGCACGATGCACTTGTCCTATGCTAGCCGCATTTACTGAGTCTGCTTCAAAGGTATCAAACAAGGCTTCTGGCTCCTGACCCAAATATTTTTTAAAAGTTTTTCGCACAAGCGGAGCAGAAAGTGGCGGTACCTGAAACTGCGCCAAAGAAAATTTTTCAACATAGGCTTTTGGCATAATGTTTTTTTCCATGCTCAACATTTGCGCAACTTTTAAAGCACTTCCTTTCAAACTCTTTAAACTATCGTAAATATCTTCGGCATTATTCTCGTTTAATTTATCTTTTGTTAACTCGGGGTTTACAAATTTTTCACCATAATATCTTAAGTAGTTACCACCAACTTTTACCCCGGTTTTTACCAATTGAGAAGCACGTTTAATTTTTCCTGTAGGAATGGAATCTAATGTTTTCATGAATTACTTATATACATAAATTTATGGGTACTTTTTATTTAAAAAAAATTGCTATTCTTTACCCTTACAATTGTTTCGAAGATTAAAGGAAAGATTAAAAGTGGTGTTTTTAACTTAAAAAAAATTAGGTAACAACGCCTTTTTAATCTTTTATTTCAAAAATGTTATGCCATTTTTTCTTTCCAAAGAAACTTACCAAAATCAATCACACTTTCTATTGGTGACGTGGCAAACACTTCAAAGATTGCTCTAACAGATTTCTCAATAACCAAATCTGTTTTCTCAAATGCAGGCGAATTGTCATCCATCCAAAATTTTAAAATAAAAATGGTCTGTAACCAAGCCCCTTCTGAAAAAATAATAGCAGGTTGTTTTAAAATTTTTAACTGTTTTTCGTCATTTTTATTCTCGATTAAGTCTGTGGCAAATACTTTAATTTTTTTACGCAATCCAGAAAGTTGCTGCATGTTTTTCAGTATTTCAGTGTGTTCTTTTAACGTGAATAGCACATAACTGCGGTTTGCCGTAAGCAATTCAAAAAAGGTAAAGAAAAACGTTAGCATTTTTTCCTGATTGGTATTGGACTCATAATTTTTGTTTTTATGAGCCAAATCCATAGTCATTTCAAAAAATGTAGTCCAAATAGCAGCTTTTAAACCATCAAAAGAGCCAAAAAATTGATAAAATTCGGCTTCTGAAAAACCGTTGTCTCTCGCAAATTTATAAACTGATTTTGGCGCTTGTTCCTGGTCCAGTACATAATTTATGTACATATCAATTACATATTGTTGTGTTATTTTGTCATTAATAACCTCAGCTTTCATTTTAGTTTTTGTTTTTTTTGTTGCAGCCATAGCGTACTGGTTTTTTCTAATTTTATAATAATATCAGAAATCAAAGATACTAAATGTTTAATGTAAATAGATGATTAGTTAAACAGAAAGTTTTGTTAAATATTGAATTTTTCAATGCTTTAAGGATTTAGTTTCAAAGCAGCAAAATAAAATGTCATTATAATGAATTCATTTTAGGCGTTACATAAAAAATCGTATAAAATAATTTGGATAAACCCACCAAAAATAAGAAACCGTATGTACCTTATCAAAGGCACATACGATTACCAAAAAATTAATTCAATTTTAAAATTTTATAACAGGTTAAAAGACCTTATCGTTTTAATTTCCTTAAATGCCATCTTGTCACCCACACCTTACTTGGTACTTTTTTTGCCTTAGTGTATGAAACAGTATTAAACAAAACAAATTATGGCAACAGGAAACATTAATGTATCGGTAGAGAATATCTTTCCGTTAATTAAAAAGTTTTTATACAGCGACCACGAGATTTTCCTTCGTGAGCTTATTTCGAATGCAACAGATGCAACTTTAAAATTGAAACACTTGACAAACATTGGCGAAGCCAAAGTGGATTATGGCTCTCCAAAAATTGAAGTGAAAATTGACAAAGAAAACAAGCAATTACACATTATTGACCAAGGAATTGGAATGACCAAGGACGAGGTTGAAAAATATATAAACCAGATTGCTTTTTCTGGAGCAGAAGAATTTTTAGAAAAATACAAAGAAAAAAATGGCAAAGATACAGGAATTATAGGGCATTTTGGCTTGGGCTTCTATTCCGCCTTTATGGTGGCAAGTAAAGTGGAAATTCTCACTAAATCCTATAAAGACGAACCTGCAGCACGATGGACTTGTGATGGCTCACCAGAATATACCCTAGAAGAAACAGACAAAACAGAACGAGGCACCGAAATTATTTTGCATATAGCTGACGATTCGACCGAATTCTTAGAAGAAGGTCGCATTGACAGTTTACTGCATAAATACAACAAGTTTATGCCTATCCCAATTAAATTTGGAACCAAAGAGGCAAATGTGGCGAAAGAAGATACAAAAGAAGGCGACAAAAAAGAAAAAGTAGAGATTGATAATATCATCAATAACCCAAATCCTGCGTGGACAAAGCAACCTGCCGATTTAAATGAAGAAGATTATAAAAGTTTCTATAGAGAGTTGTATCCTATGCAATTTGAAGAGCCACTTTTTAATATTCACCTAAACGTAGATTATCCTTTTAACCTAACCGGAATTTTATATTTCCCACGATTAGGCCAGGATATGAATATGCAAAAAGACCGCATTCAGTTATACCAAAATCAGGTTTATGTAACCGATAATGTGGAAGGAATCGTTCCTGAATTTTTAACCATGCTTCGCGGGGTTATTGACTCACCGGATATTCCTTTAAACGTTTCTAGAAGCTATTTACAAGCTGATGGTGCCGTTAAAAAAATATCCAGCTACATCACAAGAAAAGTAGCCGATAAATTAACTTCTCTATTCAACGACAATCGTGAAGATTTTGAAAAGAAATGGAATGATATTAAGATTGTCATCGAGTATGGCATGCTTTCTGAAGATAAATTCTTTGAAAAATCAAATAAATTTGCTTTATACCCAACGGTAGATGGTACTTATTTCACTTTTGAAGAACTGCAAGAAAAAATAAAAGATACTCAAACCGATAAAGACGGAAAGTTGGTAATTCTATATGCAAGTAATAAAGACGAACAACACGCCTATATTGAAGCTGCTAAAGAAAAAGGCTATGAAGTTTTGCTTTTGGACTCGCCTATCGTTTCGCACTTAATTCAAAAACTAGAAAGCGAAAAAGAAAAAGTAAGTTTTGTAAGGGTTGATGGCGACCATATAGACAACCTCATCAAGAAAGATGACGAAGCTATATCAAAGCTAAATGAGGAAGAAAAAACTACCTTAAAAACTATCCTAGAAGAAATTGTGCCAAAACAAAAATTCAGTGTACAGCTAGAGGCTATGGATAGTAATGCGAGTCCGTTTATCATCACACAACCAGAGTTTATGCGACGAATGAAAGAAATGAGTCAAACCGGCGGTGGCGGCATGTTTGGGATGGGAAATATGCCCGAAATGTATAATCTTGTTGTGAATACTAATCACGAATTAGTAATTGAAATTCTAAATACAAAAACCAAGAAAAAACAAGAACGCCTAATCACGCAAGCGTTAGATCTTGCGCGACTATCGCAAAACTTGTTAAAAGGAGAAGAATTGACAGCATTTATTAAACGTAGTTATGAGATGATAAAATAAACCTTTATTGGTTTATACTTTGCTCAACCTTAATAATATTCATAAAATACATCTTTAGCTTTTAAAGCTTTGGATGTATTTTTTTATACCTATTTTTAGAATTTTTAAAGAATCAAAGAAACCTTGTTTTAAGAAATATCAATTGTAAACATTTATGGCAAAGTACTTGATATTAAATTGTAATAAGCCACAACACATAAAGCAATGAAATTATTCCTTTTTACATTGGTATTTATTTTTACCATTTACAATAGTACTGCACAAACCATACAAAACAGCAGTTACAGCACTACGGGATACATAAAAATGGATGGAACCATACAAAATAGCAGTTACAGTACTGTAGGTTATATAAAAGAAAATGGAACTATTCAAAACGCTAGTTACAGCACAATTGGCTATATAAAAAATGACGGCACTATTCAAAATTCCAATTACAGCACAGTTGGATATGTAAAAGAAGATGGTAACGTGCAAAATAGTAGTTATTCCACAATAGGTTATGTAAAAGAAGACGGCACAATCCAAAATAGTAGCTATAGTACTATAGGTTATGCTAAAAATATAAAAAAAGAATGGGCGGCTGTGGTATTTTTCTTTTTTCAATTCCATTAAAAAATATTCTAAAAAGTTCTTAATACCAGGTTATTATTTCTTCTATTTGGTTAAGTTTGTTATTCTAAAAATCATTCGATGAATAAATACATTTTAACATTACTTATACTTTTCATTTCTTTAATTTCATTTGCCCAAACTGATAAAGAAATAGCCTCCTCACTTATCACAAAAAACAAAATTGAAGCACACATCTATTTTCTTGCTAGCGATGAAATGCGAGGTCGAGAAACAGGAACTAATGAAGGAAAAATTGCAGCACAATATTTAGCCAATCAGTTGCATGCCTATGGTGCAAAACAAGTGCCCAATGCTGATGGCTTTTTTCAGAACGTACCACTATCAAAAACTATTGCGGCAACCAAACGAAGTATTCATATAAATGGTGAAGAGCATGCACCTCCTGCTCCCATAGAAGGAGGAAACTTTAGTTATGACGGTGCTGCTGTGTATGTAAACTACGGTCTTGAAAAAGATTATGAGGGACAAGATGTAAAAGGAAAGCTAGTATATGTAAAAGCCGGAAGTGAAACGATAGATTCTGCTCGAGAAATGTTTGGACTAATAGAACAGAAAAAAGCTTTGGCTAAAAAACATGGCGCTGTGGCCATTGTTGAGTTGGCGAATATCAACCCTGCAATATGGAGTTTTATAGACCATGCTTATTCCGAAAATAGAATAGGTTTAGTAGAAAAAGACGAAGAAAAAGAAGATTTTAACTATTTCTGGGTGCTAGACACTAATAATGCTATTGCTAACTCTATCGCATCTAACAAAAAAAACGTTGTTGAAATCACAATCTCAGGTATTAAAAAAGAAAAAATAATTTCCCGAAATGTAATTGCAATGGTCGAAGGTACCGATCCTAAACTAAAAAATGAATACATCATTTATTCCGGACATTATGACCATGTGGGCATAGGCAAACCAGATGCAACTGGCGATTCCATCTACAACGGTGCTAGAGACAATGCTGTGGGCGTAACCACTGTCTTGAGTATGGCAGAAAACCTTGCTAAGTATCCCACCAAACGGAGTGCTCTTTTTATTTTATTTACAGGAGAAGAAAAAGGACTTTTGGGAAGTAAATATTATGTAGAAAACCCCTTAATTGCTTTAAACCAAATGGTCTATTGTTTTAATAGTGATAATGCCGGATATAATGATACTAGCATTATTACCGTTGTAGGCCTAGGAAGAACCACTGCCGAAAATGATATAAAAGTAGCAGCTTCGGCTTTTGGCTTACAAGCTAAGGATGACCCTGCACCTGAACAAAATCTTTTTGATAGAAGTGATAATGTGCATTTTGCTGCAAAAGGAATTCCTGCACCAACTTATTCGTTAGGGTTTACTTCTTTTTCTGGAAATGTAACGGACCATTACCACCAGCCAAGCGATGAGGCTGATTCTATAGATTTTGATTATTTAGTGAAGTTTTTTAAAGCCTATGTGCTTTCAGGAAGACTAATCGGTAACAACCCAAAAACACCATTTTGGGTAAGTGGTGACACTTATGAAGCTGCAGGAAAAGAACTGTACAATAAAAAATAACTTTAATTTACCCGTTGGGTGTAATTAAATTATTTGTGTTTTAATATTATTTATTGGTCTTTCAAAGATAAATTTATTGATAAATTGCACCAAAGTTAATGCTGTTATTTTAGCCAAAATCCTTGTTTTAAAACCTTGAAAAGATTTGGCATAATTCCGTCTAATCATAAATTGGTCACACAATTGAGAGAATAATGTTTCTATCCTTTTTCTTGATTTTCTAAAAATATAAGGTTGTTTTTTATATCCTATTTGATTTGTTCTCATAGGAGTTTCCAACTTTATATTTGCTGTCTCAAACAAATCTAACTGTAAGGTTGACGATAAATAACCTCTATCTCCAAGCAACACACAATCAGACATTTGATATTTTAAATCTTTTAATAAATGTACATCGTGAACACTCGCTTTTGTAATATCTATTGATTGAAAAACACCAGAAATAGTACAAACACCATGAAGTTTGTAACCATAAAACCACATGTTTTGTGATGCACAAAAACCTTTATCTGGCGAAGTCTGAAAATCATCTTTACATTTACAAATTTTAATTCTAGTATGACGAGCCATTTTACAAATCTCAAGCGGCATACTATCAACGACAAAATAATCTTCAAATTCTGTGAATTTCGAATATAAATGTCGCCTAATTTCCTCTGCAAAATAAAATAATTTTTTTCTTCGTTTATTATACTGACTTCGCTCAATTAGATTCGTAATTTGCCCATTTTGCAATTGATTGAATAATGAATTTTCACTGTCAATAGACATATATTCAGACGTTAAACTTAATGCAACTACCTCTAAATCAGACATCTTTAATCGTCTTCCAGCTCGATTTTCTGTATTTAAAACAATATTCAAAGAGCTTATAACTTCTAAAATTTTAAAATAATTTTTTACTATATTTGACATAAATATTGGTTGTTTAGCGACTTCAAGATACTGAATTTCAGTATCTTGACCAATATTTATAACACTTTATTTATACTAAATAATTACACCCAACGGGTTTTAATTTGTAAACTTTTACAGAAAAAGAAAGATGACAAACAACGATATTTTAAAAAAATTGCGTGTAGCATTAAAACTCACTAACGATGATATTGCTAAAATAATGGAGTTAGTGGATTTTAAAGTTTCAAAATCTGAGTTAGGTGCCCTTTTCAGAAAAGAAGACCACCCAAAATATATGGAATGTGGCGACCAATTTCTTCGAAATTTTCTTAATGGACTAATTATCCATTTACGTGGACCTATGGAAAATAAAAACCACCCTGCTGAATAAACAGAGTGGTTTGACACAAAAAAACTGGGGATAAAAAATGGGAAAAACTAATTTTTTATAAATAACAATAAGTCTATACTTCCATCGCCACCACTAACGTGTTTTAAGTCTATTAATGTGCTTGAAACTGATTCAATGTTCCAATCTTCACTTATTTCATCAAAAGGGCCATTTGAAATATTAAAATTCAGAACAAATTTTGGGGTACCACTGCTGCTAACATTTGTTGACCAAGTGCCATTTATTGATGTAGATCCATTTGTTGCGAGTACAGTGCCGTTTGTGTTAAATGTAAAATTAAAACCGTTAAAATTGCTTGTTTGATTTACACCATCTTCAATAAAACGGGTTATCTTCCACGTACCTTGTATAATTGCATCTTGAAGTTGAGCTACATTTTCACTGTTTGTATTGCTTGTATTCCCATCATTTGAACAAGATAACGATAGCAAACTTATGGACACAAAAGCAAAAAATGCCAAAAAAATATTAGGATTCATAAATTGATTATTTAGTCAATAAAGCATAAATTAAAACTTTTCAAAAGTCAATAAATCAGCATCGCTATCATTATCCTCACGAAGTCGAACTTGATTGTCTTGAAAATTTATTACCATCCAGTCGTCATCTAAATCGTCTAGTGGGTTAACGTCATTAAAATTCAATACAAGTTTTAAATTACCATCGGTACCAGTAACAAACCAAGTGCCATTTAGGGTGCCGCTTGTATTGGTAGCCGCCACTATGCCACTTTCCATAAAATTAAAACTAAAAGAATTAAAATCAGAGGTTTCATCATCTATTCCATCATCAAGATATTGCGCAACAAACCAGTTTCCATCGATTAAAATATCTCTTAATTGTTGTGCTTCACTACTTCCGCCTCCACCTCCTGTGGTAGGTGTTCTAGAAAAAGTTAAATAATCGGTACTACCATCCCCACCACTTATATCAAACAAACGAATAAGTTCATTTGAAAATTCAATAACTTTCCAGTCTTCCTCTAATTCGTCTAATGGAAAATTAAGTCCGAAATTCAATATTAATTTTAATTGGCCTCCACTTGAAGAAGTTACAGACCACGTGCCTGGAGTTGAAACTGCATCTAAAGTAGCACTAGCTGTGCCATCGGTATGGAATACAAATTCATACCCTCCAAAATCTGATGTTTCGTCTTGATCATCAAAGAAAAAGGAAACAAACCAGCTATCGGTTGTCAATACGGTTTCTAGGTCTATTGGTTGTGGATTGTCGTCTATTATAATATCTACACAATTTTCAATAAGGTCTTGCAGTTGGTTATTACTGGTTACCACAACGCTTGTTCCATCAGATAAAATAACAGTTATCGGATAATCAATAGCCAAAAACACACCATCTTCAAGGGTTGTCAAGAAAATAAAAAGTTGTGCATCACTTGTAATTACTACCGTTCCTGTTTGTTCATTATTAGAATTAAAAATAAAAAAAGTTATCGGATAAACGATGTCTAAACAACTAATAGAGTCATCTAATGATTGGCATAAAATAACGAGAGCATCAAGCTCTTGCTGATTGTTTACTACAAGTGTTGAAAAATCTTCAAATACAACGGTAATTGGAAATACAATGGTAATAGGAGAGGTTGTATTAGCAAGATCTGCTAGATCAGTAACGTCTGTAATTGTAATGGTTTGTCCATTTATTATTACTTGATAAGGAAATTGAATAGAGGAACAAGGAGTACCATCAATAAAATCATCAATACTTCCACTATTTTGAGAAGCATTTTGTAGGAGAATTGACAAAACAGAATTTGCAGTTATTGTATCTATTGGAGTATCAATAAACTCAGATTCCTCTTTTTGACAAGAGAAAAAAACAAAACTCATTAGAAGGATAACAAGAATTGGAGAAGTAAAAATTTTCATAATTCGTCAACATTTACAATTAGAACAGTAAAGATAAAAATTACCCTACCTACTTTTTTAAAAACTTTTAAATATATTTGTAAAAAATTAACAAAGCCCATGATTGAAGAAGATAACGTTTGTAAAGACAGCATTTACAATAAGTTGTTTCAGAACCTTTCCACTTCTATTTATAATTTCATTTATTTTAAGTGCGGTGATTCTTCTCAAGCCGAAGATTTAGTACAAGAAGCATTTATTAAATTATGGGAAAACTGTGCTAAGGTTCCACAGGCAAAAGCCAAATCATTTTTATATACGGTTTGTAATAATTCCTTTTTAAATGAAATTGCACATAAAAAAGTGGTATTAAATTATGCCGAAAAAACCGGGCCAAGCATTAATAAGCAGACCCCAGAATACCTTTTAGAAGAAAAGGAATTTGAAAAAAAATTACAAAAAGCTTTAGCAAATTTAACAGAGGGGCAACGCACTGCATTTTTAATGAATAGGATTGAAGGAAAAAAATATCGAGAAATTGCAGAAATACTAGATATTTCGGTAAAGGCTGTAGAAAAACGAATGAGCCAAGCGTTGGAATCACTTCGGAAGGAAATAAAAAACATATAACATAGTAAGGTAGGGTAATTTAGTTTTTACCTGTTTCACCTAAAGTTAAATAAAATGTAATGAACGAAAAATTACTACATAAATTTTTAAATAACGAAATATCAGATGCTGAAATGGAAACATTGCAAGCCACAGATATGTATCGTGATTATTTAAAAATTGCCTCTACTACTTCCACAATGCAAACTCCTGCATTTAATAGAGAACGTGTTTGGCAGAAGCTTAATGAAAATACCAAGAAACAAACAAAGATTATTTCCCTTCCTCTTCTTAGATCTATTATACAATATGCCGCTATTTTTGCTTTGTTATTTGCAGGATATCTTTATGTTACACATCTGGATGTTTCTGTAACATCGCATGTAGCAGAAAAGAAAAACTTGACACTACCTGACAATTCTGAAGTGGTTTTAAATGCAGATTCCAAAGTAATTTACAACAAAAAATCTTGGAATAAAAAAAGATCTTTATCCTTAAAAGGAGAAGCCTTTTTTAAAGTTGCCAAAGGCAAAAAATTTGATGTAGTAACTGACCAAGGTATCGTAAGTGTTATGGGTACACAATTTAATGTGCAAAGCAGAGAAAATCATTTTCATATAGCTTGTTATGAGGGTCTTGTGCGTGTAACTTTTGACAAACAAGAAATACAACTTCCTGCAGGAAACAGCGTTATCATAGAAAATGGGGTGGTTATAGCACAACAAAATATCAGCGCCACACAGCCCGGCTGGATGCTAAATGAAAGTGCATTTGAAAACAGTCCATTAATTACTATTGTAGAAGAGTTACAAAGACAATACGATATTGAAGTAGTACTTAAAATAAGGGACAAAAACATACTTTTTACAGGAACATTTACACATACCAATTTAGAAGCTGCATTAAAAACTATTTGTGTTCCATTACAACTTAAGTATTCTATAGATGACAAAAGGGGTGTAACTATATATGAAGATTAAAACTGGGGGAATTTCATTATTAATTATAATTTTTATGCTATTCCCTTTTGGGAATCAGGTTTGTAATGCACAAGAAAAAAAACAATCCCTCTTATTTGTTTTAGAGCAAATAGAAGAACTATTTGAAGTTCGTTTTTCCTATGCAACCCAAGATATAGAAAACATAGAAGTAAACACTCCCGATTATACAAATACATTAAACTTTCTTTTAGAAACATTAAATAAAACCACCGGACTTCAATTTAGATTTATTGATGGTCGGTACATTACTATTACTAGATATCAAGAGGATTTTATCGATATTTGTGGGATACTTATCGATGCCGAAACCTTATTCCCACTAGAAGGAGCAACAATTCAGATACAAGAAACCAGTCAAACCACAATTACAAATAGCACCGGTAATTTTGTTATGCAAAACGTTCCTAAAAAGGCAACTATACAAATTTCATATGTAGGGTATTACACATACCGATCAAATTCCTTCACCTTTCAAGAATCCAATCCTTGCAATACCCTGAAGTTAAAACCAGAAATTAGTGAACTTCAAGATGTGGTATTGCAAAACATTTTTGCAAAAGGGATTCAAAAAAATAAAGACGGAGCAATAACTTTAAATGTTGAAAACTTTGGAAACCTGCCAGGACTTACCGAGCCCGATGTCCTTTTAATGATACAATCACTTCCAGGTATTATTAGTGCAGATGAAACGGTATCAAACATCAATATTCGCGGAGGTACTACTGATGAAAACCTTATCTTATGGGATGACATAAGAATGTTTCAAAACGGTCATTTTTTTGGTCTTATATCTGCTTTTAATCCTTATTTAACTAAAAAAATAACCTTATATAAAAACGGCACAAATGCACGATATGGCGAAAGTGTTTCGGGCGTTGTTGCAATGCATTCTGCAAATGATATTCCTGAAGAAATTTCTGGTGGGGTTCAGCTAAACATGATAAATATTGGTGCTTTTGCTGAAATTCCAGTAAGTAATAAACTTGGATTATACGTATCCGGAAGACGCTCTATTATTGATTTTATAGAAACTCCAACCTATAACCAGTTTTTTAATCGAATTTTTCAAAATACCGAAGTCACCAACTTACAAAATACATCGGAAACCGGAATTTTTTCCACCGAAGAAGATTTTTCATTTTATGATATAAACCTTAAAGCCATATACAAAGCAACAAACAAAGATAGTTTTCACGTTAATTTTTTGAATATTGACAATCAATTAAGTTTTACGGAAACCTTTTCAACAGAAATCACCCAAAACTCTGAAACCAGCGATTTAAATCAAAATAGTCTTGCCGGAGGAATTAGCTGGAATAGAAATTGGTCTGACAAATTATCTACCAATGCTTTAGTTTATAACACCTATTACATTCTTAAAGCAAGTAATTTAGATGTGTTTTCAAACCAGCAACTTTTTCAATCTAATGAAGTTTTAGAAACAGGAGTCAAACTGGATGCCTCCTTGCATTGGGTTAACAATAATACTTTTACTACCGGATACCAATTTACAGAAACCGGGATTAGCAATACCCAAGATGTGAATATTCCACGATTTAGAAGTTTTGTTAAAGAAGTTTTACGCAATCATTCCTTTTTTGTTAGTAATACTTTTAATATTTTATCCTCAAATACAAGCATTACAGCTGGAGTAAGAACTAATTACTTTCCAAAATTTAGTAAACTATTAATTGAACCACGTTTAAATGTGCATCAAAAACTAGGTAATGGTTTTGCTATAGAAACCGCCTTTGAACAAAAAAGCCAGTCCATTACCCAGCGCATCGATTTGCAAAGTGACTTTCTGGGCGTTGAAAAAAGACGTTGGGTCCTAGCAAATGAAGACAATGTTCCAATAGAAAACAGTAACCAATTTTCCTTAGGGTTATTATACCAAAAAAACAATTGGCTTATTCAATTAGAAGGGTTTTTAAAAAAAGTAGATGGTATCACAACTGCAAATCAAGGATTTCAAAACCAGTTACAATTTGTTAGAACAATAGGTAGTTATGAAGCTCAGGGTATAGAATTTATTCTGAATAAAAAAACCAAAAACTGGAGCACTTGGTTAAGTTATACCTATACTTCTTTGGATTATACTTTTAAAGAATTAATTCCGAGTAATTTTCCGCATAACGCAAACATACCTCATCAAGCTACTTTAGCAACATCCTATAGTTGGAATAAAATCAAAATTTCCTCAGGAATAAGTTGGCATAGTGGCAAACCCAATACTGTTCCTCTTAATGAAAACGCCATCGAAATTATAAATAGCATTCCTTCTATTCAATATGCAAATCCAAACCAAGAACAACTTGATGATTATTTTAGAGTAGATATATCAGCAGAGTACTCGTTTTCTATTTCCAAAAACATAGAAGGTAAAATTAATGCGGCAGTATTAAATGTAACTGATAGAAAAAATATCTTAAACACCTACTTTGCCATTGTAGAAAACAATCAGGCAGAATTAACTATCAATCAAATTGATCAGAATTCTTTAGGATTAACTCCTAATATTTCCTTACAAATTCTTTTTTAATTTACATCCTCTCTGGAACCTCAATACCCAATAATCCAAAAGCAGATTGAATGACCTCCCCTACTTTTTTAGTAAGTTGGACACGAAATTCTCGTTTTCCTTCCTCAATTTCTGCTAATATAGGAACACTTTGGTAGAATGAATTATAGGCTTTTACTAAATCATAGGTATAATTTGCCACCAAGGCAGGACTATAATTTTCTGCCGCATTTTGTATTACTTCGGGGTATAACTGTAATTGCTTTATTAACTCTTTTTCTTTAAAATGCATATCAACATCTGAAGAAATAGTATAATTTGAAGCATTATCTTTTCTAAGAATAGATTGAATACGAGCGAAAGTATATTGAATAAATGGACCAGTATTTCCTTGAAAATCTACCGATTCTTCCGGGTTAAAAAGAATTCGTTTTTTGGGATCTACTTTTAAAATATAATATTTTAATGCTCCTAAGCCTATGTTGTTGTATAAAGTTTTCTTTTCCGCTTTATTATAACCGTCCAGTTTTCCTAGCTCTTCTGAAAGTTCTTTTGCCGTTTGTGCCATGTCGGCAATCAAATCGTCTGCATCTACCACGGTACCCTCGCGACTTTTCATTTTACCGCTTGGCAAATCAACCATACCATAACTTAAATGAAACAATTGGTCCGCCCAAGCATATCCTAATTTCTTAAGTATTAAAAATAAAACTTTAAAATGATAGTCTTGTTCGTTACCAACTGTATATACCATGCCACCAATATCCGGATAATCCTTTACTCGCTGAATAGCTGTGCCTATGTCTTGCGTCATATAAACTGCGGTACCATCACTTCGTAAAACTATTTTTTCGTCTAAACCATCTTCTGTTAAATCAATCCAAACACTACCATCCTCTTTTCTGAAAAATACTCCCTTTTCTAGACCTTCTGCAACTACATCTTTTCCTAACAGGTAGGTATTGCTTTCGTAATAGTTTTTATCAAAAGTGACTCCCAATTTTTTGTAGGTTTCTTCAAAACCGGCATACACCCAATTGTTCATTGTTTCCCAAAGGGTTTTTGTTTTTGGATTTCCGGATTCCCATTGTTGGAGCATTTCTTGTGCTTCTAAGAGAATTGGCGCTTCTTTTTTTGCTTCGTCTTCAGATTTGCCTTCAGAAATTAGTTTCGTGATTTGTTTTTTATATTCCTGATCAAATTTAACGTAATAATTTCCAACAAACTTATCTCCTTTTATCCCAGTAGATTCAGGGGTTTCACCGTTTCCAAATTTATTCCAAGCCAACATACTTTTACAAATGTGAATACCACGGTCATTGATAATCTGGGTTTTATATACTTTTTTGCCGCTGGCTTTGATAATTTCAGCAACTGCATTGCCTAATAAATTATTTCGTACATGGCCTAAATGTAGTGGTTTATTTGTGTTTGGTGAAGAAAACTCTACCATAACAGCTTTAGAATCGTTTTTTGGCTCAGCAAAACCATATTTGCTATTGTCTTTAATGTTTTTAAAAAAATCTAAATAATAGGCATTCTCAATAACAATATTTAAAAAGCCTTTTACCACATTAAATTTAGCAACTTCAGACACATTTTTTGTTAGATAAACCCCTAAATCTTCCCCCAGCTTCTCCGGATTCATTTTTACTTGACGCAACATTGGAAAAAGTACTACTGTAATATCTCCTTCAAATTCCTTGCGCGTAGCTTGAAATTCAACCGAAGGAAGTTCTATGGAGTATAAATCAAAAAATGCTTTTTTAATTTTAGCTTCTAGAGATTGTTGTATAGTCATTATTCAATTTTTATGCTTTAAATTCAGGGTGCAAAGATACGGAAAAATCCTGCCTCCATTCCTTTTGTTTAGGTAGGTATTTATTTTTAGAAAAATTAAGTTTATAAATAAAAAGGTATGTGGTAATTAGAATATCTCTGCCATTTACAATATTCCATATTTTGAAATTTGTAAATAAATGTTAACAAATACTAATAGGTGTTTCGATTAGCTAAATTATTCAGAAAATAAAAAATTTCAATCCTTATAGAAACTAACTATAAAGATTGAAATTTAAGGCCTTTAAGAATTTTTCTAAAAAAACAAACCCTTACTAAAGTAGTGTTGTAAAAAAGAAATAAAAACCCTGTTTTTTTTTATATTTAAAGGATGATAATCAATAGTAAAATTACAATAATTGCGCCAACAGATAAATAAATACCGTTTCCAGTACTTCGTATTTCTTTATTAATTTCACGAACTTCGTTGCGGAGTTCTTTTCTTTCAGCACGAGAAAGTGTTGATTTATCCATTTCCTTAATTTCATCAATACGATTTAACATATTTTGCACGTATGCTGGAACTTCTTTAGGTGTTGGGGTAGGAATTGTTGCGTTTTTTTCAGAGGCCATCATGCTTGTTGAAAATACACCTAATGACAATAATAGTATTATTAAATAAAGAATTGTTTTTTTCATAATTTTGCTTTTTAAATGTGTTAATTATATTATAATGTAAATGTGCACCATAATTTAAATACAATTGTTACATATTTTATAGTTTAAGTTATATATTTCTCACATTTGGCTTCCATTAATTTGTTTAAAAACAATAATTGTTATTAAAGGTCTTTAAAAGCAATCTAATATTAAAAAAAATGAAGCCACAAGAAAAAATAAGATGCATTCAGAATGAAAATTTCATAAGTAAAAAACAATAAAAAAAACAAACATAGTGTTCGATGTTTTGTGCATTTGTTTTCTGTAAATTTGGACTTTGGTGCATCATCAAAAATTATTTAATAATTAATACCTTACCCACCAAAATAAAACTTTTCAAAATCTATGATGAATATTATAGACAGGGTTAAAAAAAAGCTAAAAGTTAAATTTGATTTAATAGGCAATGAAAGGTTAAAAAAAAATCTGCTTCATGCCTTACCATTTTGGTTTGGTGCTTTTATTACAGGAACCGTTGCTGTTCTCTATGCAAAATTATTCTTTTGGGCAGAACTTGGGACACATCTTATCTATGAAAATGCACGTTGGAGCTTTTTTGTTATAACGCCTGTTTGTTTTGTTTTTGCTTGGTGGTTGGTGATTAAATATGCACCATTTTCAGGAGGAAGTGGAATTCCTCAAGTAATTGCATCTATTGAATTATCAGGGCAAAAAAACATCCGCAAGGTAAATTTATTATTGGGTTTACGTATTATTTGGATAAAAATTGCATCCAGCGTTGTAATGGTTTTTGGCGGTGGAGTCATAGGGAGAGAAGGTCCTATGATTCAAATTTCGGCATCTATTTTCAAAAAAATAAACGATCTTTTACCAGCCTGGTATCCAAAGATTTCTAAACAAAATATGATAGTTACAGGTGCTGCGGCCGGACTTGCCTCTGCGTTTAACACGCCTTTAGGTGGAATTGTTTTTGCTATTGAAGAACTTACAAAAACACATTTTAATTTATTTAAATCTGCATTACTAACGGGTGTCATTATTGCAGGACTTACCGCATTAAATTTTCTTGGTCCCTATTTGTATTTGGGGTATCCACGATTAAACGGTGTTACAAATTGGATTATATTTACTATAATTCCTTTAGCAATTGTTACCGGCATTACCGGTAGCGGTATGGGTGCTATTATTTTATATATTTTCAAAAAAAAATCGGTTTTAAAAAAAAATTACCAAAAAATAATTTACGTTATCCTTTGTGGTTTAATTATCGCTTCACTAGCTATTTTTGTAGATATCAAAACCTTTGGCTCTGGTAAAGACATCATGGTTACTACCTTATTTACTGACCAAAAACAGTTAGAATGGTATGTTCCTATTTTGAGAATTATAGGGCCTATTATCTCCTTTTCAACAGGGGCTGCCGGTGGTATTTTTGCGCCTTCTTTAAGTGCCGGAGCTAGTATTGGTGCTGTTTTTTCAGGGTGGTTACAATTATCAAATCCGGATACTAATTTAATTATATTATGTGGAATGACCGGTTTTTTGACTAGCATTACTCGAAGCCCTTTTACATCTTCTATTATTGTTTTAGAAATGACCGATACCCATAGTGTCATATTTTATATTATGCTTTCCGCATTATTATCTAACCTTTTTGCTACATGGGTAAGCCGAAAATCATTTTATGATCTTTTAAAAAATAAATATGTTGAAGATGCTAACGCTAGTAAAACCAAATAATATCTATTAATTATTTTAACAATAATCCAAATGTCTTTTAATTAAAATTAATCAAAAAAAAGATGCATATAAAAATTCATCAATATGAAAATATCACCTACAAATAACCTTTCCATAACCATTATAATATCTATAAATAGTTTCTTTGCAAAAAAACTATGGAGCTATTTATTTATGTTTTTGCTGCCCTATTTTCCGTTATGAACCCTTTAGGAACGGTTCCCGTTTTTGTAGGTCTTACACAAGAAGAAGAAAACACTGAACGAAATAAAACTTGCTTACTCACCTCTATAAACGTTTTTGTAATTTTATTGATTTCATTTTTTACAGGAAAATATTTGCTAAGTTTTTTTGGGATTAGTTTGGATGCTCTTCGCATTGCCGGTGGGCTTATCATTGTTACTTCTGGATTTGCATTGCTTACAGGTTCTTTTTCTAAACATAAAGGAATGAAAAACAAAAGGGTACAAAATGATTTGGCAAAAAGAGAACGATTTTCATTAACTCCACTCGCCATACCAATGCTGGCAGGTCCGGGTTCTATTTCAATGCTCATTGCATTAAACCAGAAACACCAGCAAACTTTTGAAATATTAATTACTATAGCTGCAATTTTGGCGGTTTGTTTAGCCACATTTGTCATTTTGCGAAGCTCTTATTTTATTGTTCGGTTTTTTGGAGCATCAGGAATTAATGCCATATCCAGAATTATTGGATTTATTATTATTGCAATTGGCGTGGAATATATTAGCAGCTCCGTTGTCTCTATTTTAAAATCGGTCACGCTTTAAACGGCTTCAATAAAAAAATATAGCTGACTGCCAAATATTATTTTCAATTTCTCAAACAACTTAACTTCCATTTAACTACAAATACAAAATGATTTTTGTATTTTTAAAAGAAAAATTGAAAATACTACTTACTGGTGCTAACGGTTATATAGGAAGAAGATTATTGCCACAATTACTAGAACTTGGTCATGAATTAATTTGCTGCGTTAGAGATAAAAACCGAATAGATCCAGACCTTCAGACATTAAAAAAAGTAAGTTTTCTAGAAGTTGATTTTTTAAATACGCCAAACACAGTTAGCTTTCCAAAAGATATTGACGTAGCCTATTACCTCATCCACTCGATGAGTTCTTCCACCGATGATTTTGATGAAAAAGAATCTCTTTCAGCACTAAATTTTAACACCTATATGGAGGCTACTTCTGTAAAACAAGTAGTGTACCTTAGTGGAATTGTTAATGAAGAAAAACTTTCCAAACACCTTTCCTCTAGAAAAAAAGTAGAAGATATTTTATACAAAGGCAACTTTGCCCTTACGGTGCTGCGAGCAGGAATTGTAGTAGGTTCTGGTAGTTCTTCTTTTGAAATTATACGCGATTTGTGTGAAAAATTACCTTTAATGGTTGCTCCTAAATGGTTAGAAACCAAAACCCAACCTATTGCTATAAGAGATGTAATTTCCTTACTTTCAGGAGTTTTACTAAACGAAAAGTGCTACAATCAATCTTTTGATATTGGTGGTCCTGATGTACTTACCTACAAAGAAATGCTTTTACGATATGCAAAAATCAGGAAACTTCATCTATGGATTATTTCAGTTCCTGTAATGACACCCCGACTTTCCTCCTATTGGTTGTATTTTGTTACTTCAACCAGTTATATGCTTGCTGTTAATTTAGTAGATAGCATGAAAATGGAAGTAGTGGCTAAAAATAATAAACTTCTCGAAATTTTAAAATTAAAACCCCTAACCTATGAGGAGGCTATAGAAATGGCGTTTATTAAAATAGAACAAAATTTGGTTCTTTCCAGTTGGAAAGATGCACTTGTATCCGGACGTTTTTCCGATTTAAAAAACTACATTCAAGTACCAAAATTTGGATGTTTAAAAGACAATAAAGCTATTGTTATTGATAATACAGAGCAAGTTTTAGAAAATATATGGTCTATTGGTGGCAATCGTGGTTGGTATTATGGCAACTGGTTATGGAAAATTCGTGGTTATATAGATCTACTTGCTGGAGGTGTAGGTCTTAGAAGAGGGAGAACACACCCTAATAAAATTAATAACGGTGATGCGCTGGACTTTTGGCGTGTTTTACTTGCAGATAAAGAGCAAAAACGTTTATTGCTATTTGCAGAGATGAAACTGCCTGGAGAAGCCTGGCTAGAATTTGAAATTACAAAAAACCATATTTTAAAACAAACCGCTACTTTTAGACCCAAAGGTATCTGGGGAAGACTGTATTGGTATTCTATATTACCTTTTCATTATTTTATTTTTGGTGGAATGATTCGTAATATTGCAACCTATCAAAACAATAAATCATGAAGCATCTAACTATTATTATTTTTTCCCTTTTACTATTTAGCTGTAAACCCGAAATAAAAGAAGTGCCTGTTATTGTTGAAAAAGACGAAGACTTAATAGAACTTCTATCTAGGATGACAGGAAGTTTTAGTACTATAAAACAAGCTGAAAAAGATTCTTCCTATTTCTCTATTTCATTGCATATGTATCCTATTTGGAAAGAAAAAGAAGGAAATTGGCTCTATGTGGAACAGGCTTTATATGATAAACAAGAAAAACCATACCGACAACGAATTTACAATATAAGTCGAGAAAATGATAGCATTTTTAAGAGTGAAATTTACACCATTCCCAACCAAAGTCTTTGGATTTGCAAATGGGATACTCCAGAGGTATTTGATAAGCTTTTAGAAGAATCCTTACTTATTAGAAATGGATGTGACGTCTTTTTAAAAAAAACTGCTGAAAATACATTTATAGGAAAAACCATAGGCAAAGCATGTTTAAGTGATTTAAGTGGAGCAACATACGCTACTTCAGAAGTGGAAATCAATGAAAACAACATTATTTCCTGGGACAGAGGTTTTAATGAAAAAGATAGTCTTGTTTGGGGTGCTTCAAAAGCGGGATATGTTTTTGATAAACTTTAATTTGTTTTTAAAACGCAACCTAAAGTATATAGAAAAAGGTATCTTAAAAACTGTTTTGTGCCTTGTAAAAGCAAACTATCCCTTAGGCAAAAACACTTCAGCCATCATACAGCGGGCACTTCCTCCGCCTAGTGTTTCTATTGTATTAAGTTTACTACTTAAAATAGTACTGTATTTTTCTATGGTGGCTATTTGATGTTTCGTCAAACTATCATAAGCAGATTGCGACATGACCGTTATACTTTTACCCACTTTATTTTCAACTTCTAGCATATTTCCGGCAAAATTTTCTACTTGTGCTTCTGAAATCGCTATAACCTCTTTTCCATCTGCTTTTAAATGTTGTATTACATTTTTACGTTCCTTTTTATCATCAATACAATCCAAACAAATAACAGCAAAATCTTTACCAATGCACATCATTACATTAGTATGATAAATGGGCAATCGTTTTCCATCAACAGTTTGATATGCTGTAAATAGCACCGGTGTATATTCAAAATCCTCGCAAAACTCGATAAATAATTCTTCGTCGGCTCTAGGCGATAATGTACAGTATGCTTTTCTATTTATACGATCAAGCACCAAACTTCCTGTTCCTTCTAAATAAATATTTTCCTCCTCTGCTGAAGTATAATCTACAATATTTTTAATTTTAAATCCATCGTTTTCTAACTGTTCTAAAATATCTTCTCTTCGTTCTCTTCTTCTATTTTCTGCAAACATAGGATAAAGTGCTACATCGCCATTTTCATGAAAAGATACCCAATTGTTAGGAAAGACAGAATCGGGGGTGTCCAGAGAACCATCATCATTAAATATGATTACACGAATGCCTGCTTCTTTTAATTTAAGAACCAAGAAATCAAATTCATCTTGAGCAAGCTTATTGCTGTCTTTATTTTTTAAATCTTCTGATGGTGCTTGGTAATAATTGTTTATGGCTGTTTCCTCGTTAAGACGAAAAGTTGCTGGTCGAACCATTAATATGGTATTTGTATTCTGTTTCATTATTTTGAAGCTTTTTTTAAAAACTTTGAACTTAAAAAATTTTTCTATCTAATCTCTAATTAATGGCATGGTGCTACAACGCAAAAGTCCTTCTTGTTTAGATATTTCAGCATAGGGAACTTCTTCTACAGTAAAACCATTACTTCTAAGCCAAGTATTAAGTCGTATAAAATTTCTTTCAGAAACCACTACATCTGGGGCAATGGAAAATATATTGCTATTCATGTGATACATTTCTTCTCTTGTTAGATGAAAAAGGTTTTCTTTACCAAAAAGGTTTACTAGGTATAAATAATCGGCTTCTTCTCGAAAACCTTGTTTGTAAATTATGGCTTTATCGAGACCAACAGGTTGAAAACAACAGTCTAAATGCAATGCGTTATCCCTTGCTTCTATTTTTGATTTTACGAGATCAAATTCTTTGACAATTTTATGTGGAAATAAATTTTTAATGTATCCTACTCCTTCTAAATTGGTTCGTGCTGTTATATAATCCTTATAATCGCTTCCTTTGTAAGTGCCAATAAAAATGTGATCATTCCAAAGCATTACGTCTCCACCTTCAATATGCACTTCTTCGGGGGGTCGAATAACTTTTTTCGGATCTATTTGATCTATGATATATTGAATTGCATCTAATTCTTTTTCTCTTTCGGGTAGAATATTTGCTTTGATAAATACATCGTCAATAACAAAAGCGATATCTCTTGCAAAAATTTGGTTGTAGTCTTCAATTTCTTGAGGACGAAATACTTTTACATTATATTTTTCAAAAACTTTTGCAAATGCCTCCATTTCTGGAATCATATCTTCATTTTTCGGATAGGTGCCAGCAAGTATATGTTCTAAAGATTTTGGATCGTATGCTTCTTGTGCTTTTGGGGTAGGGCCATTACTATGTGCTGAACCTAACACCACGGCTCTTAATCTTGAAGTTTCATTTTTAACGTTTAGCTGCAACATGATCATTTTAATTTACGCAAATATAAAAAAACTCCTTCTTGATTAACTAAGAGGGAGCTTTTAAAATAAACAATTAATTAGTAATTATCTTTTGTCTATTTCTTTGAATTCTCTATAGGTATAGCCGGTATAAATTTGTCTTGGGCGACCTATAGGTTCTTTGTTTAAACGCATTTCTCTCCATTGTGCTATCCAGCCTGGTAAGCGGCCAAGTGCAAACATAACGGTAAACATATCTGTTGGAATACCAAGAGCTCTATAGATTATTCCAGAGTAAAAATCGACGTTAGGATATAAATTTCTGGACTTGAAATAATCGTCTTCAAGAGCAACTTTTTCTAGACGTTTAGCAATATCTAAAACCGGATCATCAATGCCTAAATCACCAAGAACATTGTCTGCTGCTTTTTTGATAATTTTTGCACGTGGATCAAAGTTTTTATATACTCTGTGCCCAAAGCCCATTAAGCGAAAAGGGTCTTCTTTGTCTTTCGCTTTTAAGATAAATTTTGAAGTGTCTCCACCATCTGCTTTAATTGTTTCGAGCATTTCTATTACTGCTTGATTTGCACCTCCATGTAGTGGTCCCCAAAGCGCTGAAATTCCCGCTGAAATAGAAGCAAAAAGACCTGTATGTGCAGAACCTACAATACGAACTGTAGAGGTAGAACAGTTTTGCTCATGATCTGCGTGAAGGATTAATAATTTATCTAGTGCTTCAATTACTTTAGGATCTACTGCATACTCTTCGTTAGGTTTGTGAAACATCATTTTGTGAATATTTTCAACATACCCTAGCGAGGTGTTTCCATAGTTTAGAGGTAGGCTTGCTTTTTTACGCATTGTCCATGCTACTAATACCGGAAATTTTCCAAGAATTTTTACAATAGCTTTATACATATCTTCTTCTGAGTTAACATTAACTGAAGAAGGATTAAAAGCTACAAGAGCATTAGTTAAAGAAGCCAAGACCCCCATGGGATGAGCTGATTTTGGAAATCCGTCCAAAATACGTTTCATATCTTCATCTACAATAGATTCGGCTTTTATGTCTTTATGAAATTTAGCTAGCTGTTCTTGTGTTGGTAATTCTCCAAAAATAAGTAAGTAACAAACTTCAAGAAAACTACCTTTATCTGCTAATTCTTCTATGGAATAGCCTCTATATCTTAGAATACCTTTTTCGCCGTCTAAAAAAGTGATGGCACTTTCACATGAACCCGTATTTTTAAATCCTGGATCTATTGTAATCACCTTTGTGCTTGCTCTCAAAGTGCTTATATCGATTGCTAATTCATTTTCTGTTCCTTCAATTACTGGAAATTCGTATTTTTTCTCGCCTATTTCTATTGTAGCTGTATTTGACATATATGTTTTTCTTTTATTATTTTATGACCTATTGCGAAGTTACAAAATATTAGACGATTTTTTGACATAAACTAACACTTGTTAGGTTAAAAAATCCTTAAATCATATCGTTATTTAACCAAATTTTTAATTAGATTTTAAGGGCTTTTTCCTGAGGATAAAAAGCTACGGAACCAAGTTCCTCTTCAATACGAAGTAACTGATTATATTTAGCCATTCTGTCGCTTCTAGATGCGGAACCGGTTTTCATTTGCCCACAATTTAAAGCAACTGCAAGATCTGCTATAGTAGTATCTTCTGTTTCACCGGATCGGTGAGACATAACAGTTGTATATCCAGCGTTTTGTGCCATAGTTACTGCTGCAATGGTTTCAGTTAAGGTGCCAATCTGGTTTACTTTAATTAATATAGAATTTGCAATATTTTCATTAATTCCTTTGGAAAGTCGCTCTACGTTTGTAACAAAAAGATCATCTCCCACAAGTTGAACTTTGTTACCAATTAGTTCTGTAAGGTATTTCCAACCTTCCCAGTCATTTTGATCCATTCCATCCTCTATAGAAACAATAGGATATTTTGATGCTAATTCAGCTAAATATTCTGCTTGTTCTTTAGATGTTCTTACTTTACCTGTTGCGCCTTCAAATTTAGTATAGTCGTATGTATCATTAACAAAAAATTCGGCTGCGGCACAGTCTAATGCAATTTTAATTTCTTCGCCAAAAATATATCCAGCATTTTTAACAGCATGCGCAATTGTTTCTATAGCATCTTCTGTACCACCAAGGGTAGGAGCAAAACCACCTTCATCACCAACCGCAGTACTTAAACCTCTGTCGTGCAATACTTTTTTTAAATGGTGAAATATTTCTGTGCCCATTTGCATGGCGTGAGAAAAGTTTTTAGCTTTTACCGGCATTATCATAAACTCCTGAAAAGCAATAGGCGCATCACTATGAGAACCTCCATTAATAATATTCATCATGGGCACCGGTAAGGTGTGAGCACTCACGCCACCCACATAACGATATAGCGGCATCCCAAGCTCTTGTGCTGCAGCTTTTGCAACGGCTAGAGAAACTCCTAAAATGGCATTTGCCCCTAAATTTGATTTGTTAGACGTTCCATCTAAATCTATCAACATTTGATCTATTTGATTTTGTTCAAAGATGGATGTGCCTAAAAGTGATGTCGAAATAATTTTATTCACATTACTTACCGCTTTCATTACTCCTTTGCCCATATAGGCACTACCACCGTCTCTTAACTCTACTGCTTCATGTTCGCCTGTGGAGGCTCCTGATGGTACTGCAGCACGACCTAAAATACCGTTTTCGGTTATTACATCAACTTCTATGGTTGGATTTCCTCTTGAATCAAAAATTTGTCTGGCGCGAATGTCTATTATTATGCTCATGATTTTAATGTTTTAGATAGTTGAGGCGTAATAAATTATGCCTTTTCAATGTATAGATTTATTATTTTTTTTGATGGAGGCGTAATAAATTAGGCCTCTGCAAATTTAATTTTATTTATATTGTCTATGAACTGGTCAAACAAATATCGTGCATCATGTGGGCCAGGACTTGCTTCCGGATGGTATTGTACTGAAAAACAATTTCTGTTTTTCATTTTCATGCCGGCAACGGTATGGTCATTTAAATGCACATGGGTTATTTCTATGTCGGGGTGACTTTCTGTTTCTTCCCTATTAATGGCAAAACCGTGGTTTTGGGAGGTGATTTCTCCTTTTCCGGTTACCAGATTCATAATAGGGTGGTTTATTCCTCTATGACCATGGTGCATTTTATATGTTGAGATACCATTGGCCAATGCTATCACTTGATGTCCAAGGCAAATCCCGAATAGTGGTAAGTTTCTGTCAATAATTTCTTTAGCCACTTTTATTGCATTGGTCAAAGGTTGCGGATCACCGGGACCGTTTGACAAAAAGTAACCGTCTGGTTCAAAAGCTGTCATCTCCTCAAAAGTAGAAGTGTATGGAAATACCTTGATATAGCAATCTCTTTCGGCTAGGTTGCGTAAAATATTTTTCTTGATACCAATGTCTAGGGTAGCGATTTTATACGTGGCGTTTTCGTTCCCGAAAAAATAAGGTTCTTTGGTGGAAACCTTAGATGCTAACTCGAGGCCATTCATATCGGGTACTTCTGCGAGTAGTTTTTTCAAACCTTCCACATTATCCACATCGGTAGAAATAACGGCATTCATTGCACCGTTATCGCGTATGTAACTTACTAAAGCACGTGTATCCACATCAGAAATTGCCAGGAGATTGTGTTCGTTTAAAAATTCTTCCAACGAAGCATCTGCACTGTCTCTGGAATAATTATAACTGAAATTCCTGCAAATGAGTCCAGCGATTTTTACACTTTCTGATTCTACTTCGTCTTTATTGGTGCCATAATTTCCAATATGGGCATTAGTCGTGACCATGAGCTGGCCATAATAAGAAGGGTCTGTGAAAATTTCCTGATAACCGGTCATTCCAGTATTGAAACATACTTCCCCAAAGGCACTTCCTTCTTTTCCACCCACGGCTTTACCGTGAAAAATGGTTCCGTCTGCAAGTAAAATGATGGCTTTTTTTCTAGTTTGATACTTCATAACGAGCGTAAGTTGTATTGTTTTATACTAGAGTGCAAAAATAGTATAAAAAAAGGGATAAACTATAGAAGCGTATCCCTTTTCACATTTTACACGTGCAAATTAAATAGAAAAATTTATGTTCTAGCAGGTATAAACTATAATATAAAATATTTAAAAAAGCTAGATAATGTTTAAAATTACTACTTCTGTTATTGTTTAATTAATTTTTTAGAAATTTTACCTTTATTAGATTCAAACTCAACTAGATAAAAACCACTAGGTAATTCAGATAAATTTATTTGATCTGTTTTGTTTGAAAAAAGTACTTTTTTTCCAATACTATTATAAATACTTATAGAAAAATCTATATTATTATTAGATTGTATTCTGAAGTAATCTTTAGCTGGATTAGGATAAATTGCAAAATCGTTAAGCAAATTCTCCTCAACAGAAAGTACTTGTTCAAAACGATAAGTAGTGCCATCAGGAATCATTCCAACTAAAGCACCGGGAAATGTTTGAGCACCTGGCTCTAATATATTAAAAACAGGATTTGCCGGATTTTCAGTAAGAAAAAAAGCATTGTCTATTAATTCGTCTGTGTCTAAATTATAAGAGGAAAATAAACTCACAACTGGGCCTGTTTCCCCCTCAAAAGAACCGCTTGGGTTATTAATTTGATTTGATCCATATCTATACTCTATTGTATTAGAACCTTCATATAGCCATAGTTGAAAATTCATGAAATCACTTACAGTAGCATCGTCAAAAAATCCAACATTGTTCCATTCAATTTTTAATATTTGACTGCCACTAGGGCCTTCTGTTTTATAAGAGATATTAGATAATGAAATTCCTGTATCAAATCCTAAATCGATTATATCTTGGCTAATAGGTGAAAATATAGGTACAATACCAGAGAAATTTGGGTTTGAAGATAGGATACCTCCCACACTCCATCCAACAATATAAATGGTATTAAATGAATGCGTGCTTATTTGAAAATCAAATCCTAAAGGAATTACAAATTCAGGATCATCCCAAATCTGTCCATTGTTTAAGGATGCGCTACCCACTAAATCCGTATAAACTTCATTTGTAGCGGTAAATTCATAGCTGCTTTGGGAAAAGGTTATTAAAGGCAACATAAGTAACATTAAACAAGTAATTTTTTTCATAGTATCATTTTATAAAATATTCGTGCCAAATATAAATTAAAAAAGGGATAAACCATTACAGTTTATCCCTTGTCTATTTAGAATAAAATTAAAAATTTATTCTTTCTCATTTTTTGGTGCCTCATCGCTGTTTTCAGAAGCATCGATTGTTGCTTCAGGAGCTGTAGCTTCCGGTGATGGAGTTACTTCTTCCGTTTTCTTAGCAGGAGCAGCTTTTGCAGTGGTATCCTCCGCTTTTTTAGCTTTACCGGCACGACGTGTGGATTTTTTCTTCTCCGGCTTGCTTGCATTGTACACTTCATTGAAGTCAACCAATTCAATCATTGCCATATCTGCATTATCCCCTAAACGGTTACCTAATTTGATAATCCTGGTATAACCACCCGGGCGATCGCCCACTTTTACCGCAACATCCCTGAATAATTCAGTTACTGCTTCTTTTTGACGTAATCTGCTGAAAACAATACGTCTGTTGTGTGTAGTGTCATCTTTTGATTTTGTTACCAAAGGCTCTACAAATTGCTTAAGTGCTTTTGCTTTTGCCACTGTGGTATTGATTCTTTTATGTTCAATTAAGGAACAGGCCATATTAGCCAACATCGACTTTCTATGCGCAGTCTTTCTACTTAAGTGATTTACTTTTTTTCCGTGTCTCATTTTTTAATAGATGTTAGATATGAGATTTGAGATGTGAGACTTTTTTTAAATCTCACATCTAATATCTCAAGTCTGTTTTAGTCTTTATCTAATTTATATTTGGTAAGGTCCATACCGAAGTTTAGTCCTTTTACATTTACCAATTCTTCCAGCTCGGTCAATGATTTTTTACCGAAATTTCTGAACTTCATCAAATCATTTTTATTGAAAGAAACTAAATCACCAAGGGTATCTACCTCAGCAGCTTTCAAGCAGTTTAATGCTCTAACTGAAAGATCCATATCCACTAATTTGGTTTTTAGCAACTGCCGCATGTGAAGGGATTCTTCATCATAGGTTTCCGTTTGTGCTATTTCATCAGCTTCTAAAGTGATGCGCTCGTCACTAAATAACATAAAATGGTGTATTAGTGTTTTAGCAGCTTCAGTCAATGCATCTTTTGGGTGAATAGATCCGTCAGAAACGATTTCAAAAATTAATTTTTCGTAATCTGTTTTTTGCTCTACACGGTAATTTTCAATGCTGTATTTTACATTCTTGATAGGTGTGTAAATAGAATCTGTAAAAATAGTACCTAAAGGTGCATTTGCTTTTTTGTTTTCTTCTGCCGGAACATACCCTCTACCTTTTTCTATGGTGATTTCCATATTAAAGTTTACTTTTGGTTCCATGTTGCAGATTACCAACTCAGGATTTAGAATTTGAAATCCAGAAATGAATTTTTGAAAATCACCGGCAGTAAGTTTTTCTTTACCGGAAATAGAAATAGTAACCGTTTCGTTATCAATTTCGTCAATTTGACGTTTGAAACGAACTTGTTTTAAACCAAGAATTATTTCTGTTACATCTTCCACTACTCCTGGTATGGTTGAAAATTCGTGATCCACTCCTTCAATGCGAATAGAGGTGATTGCAAAACCTTCCAATGAGGATAATAGTACTCTTCTAAGCGCGTTACCAATGGTCAATCCATAACCTGGTTCTAAAGGACGAAATTCAAATTTTCCTTCAAAATCGGTGGAGGTGATCATGATAACTTTATCGGGCTTCTGAAAATTTAGTATTGCCATATTGTGATTCCTGTAATTATTATTTAGAGTATAATTCGACGATGAATTGTGTATTGATATTTTCCGGAATTTGAATTCTAGATGGCACAGAAACATAAGTTCCTTCCATCTTATCATTATTCCAAGATATCCACTCATAAGAGTGACTTGCGTTTGATAAAGAATTTGTAATAGTTTCCAGTGATTTTGATTTCTCTCTAACTGCTATTACATCTCCAGCTTTCACTTGGTAAGAAGAAATATTTACTTTTTTACCATTTACTAAAATGTGTCTGTGAGAAACTAACTGACGAGCACCGCTTCTTGTTGGAGCGATTCCCATTCTGAAAACTACATTATCTAATCTAGATTCACAGTATTGAAGCAATACATCCCCAGTAATTCCGGGAGCAGCAGTTGCTTTTTTGAACATGTTTCTAAATTGTTTTTCTAAAACGCCGTAAGTAAATTTAGCTTTTTGCTTTTCCATTAACTGGATAGCATATTCTGATTTTTTACCTCTACGTTTTGCATTCCCATGTTGTCCTGGAGGATAGTTTCTTTTTTCGAAAGCTTTATCATCTCCAAAAATAGCTTCGCCAAATTTACGTGCTATCTTTGTTTTGGGACCGGTATATCTTGCCATATTAAAATTTATTTATGAAGGGATGATGAATTAAGGTCTGTCCTTCATCTATCGTATTCCTTCTTTTGTTTATACTTATTGTTTGTACTCCCCCTAAATCCCCTTCCAAAAGAGGGGGACTTTTGGATTTGATTATTATTTTTTACTTCTAACTTCGTACTTCCTAACTTTAAAATTAGACTCTTCTTCTTTTAGGAGGTCTGCAACCGTTGTGTGGCATTGGGGTAATATCAACAATTTCCGTCACTTCAATACCACTGTTGTGGATAGAGCGTATTGCAGATTCTCTTCCATTACCTGGTCCTTTCACATATACTTTCACTTTGCGAAGTCCAGCGTCATGAGCAATTTTAGATGCATCTTCAGCTGCTAATTGTGCTGCATAAGGTGTATTTTTCTTAGACCCTCTGAAACCCATTTTACCGGCTGAAGACCAAGAAATTACATCACCACCTTTATTTGTTAACGATACAATGATATTGTTAAAAGATGCTGTAACGTGAGCTTGTCCTACAGATTCAACGTTAACTTTACGTTTTTTTGTGCTTTGTTTTGCCATATCTCTAGGGATTATTTAGTTGCTTTTTTCTTGTTAGCAACAGTTTTACGTTTACCTTTTCTGGTTCTTGAGTTATTCTTAGTGCGTTGTCCTCTTAAAGGAAGTCCGGATCTGTGACGAATACCTCTATAGCATCCAATGTCCATAAGTCGTTTAATACTCATTTGAACTTCAGAGCGCAATTCTCCCTCAATTTTGTAAAAACTTACAGCATCACGAATGCGACCAATTTCGTCATCATTCCAATCTGTTACTTTTGTATCTTCACTTACTTCAGCTTTTGCTAAAATGTCTTTGGCACGGCTTTTACCTATACCAAATATGTAAGTTAACGCGATTACACCCCTTTTTTGTTTCGGGATATCTACACCTGCTATTCTTGCCATATCTTAACCTTGTCTTTGTTTGAACCTAGGGTTCTTTTTGTTAATAACATATAATGTACCTTTTCTACGCACAATTTTGCACTCGGCACTTCTTTTTTTAATGGATGTTCTTACTTTCATAATAAATTGATTAACGATTACTGATTAACAAAATTTGATTTCTGATTTGTACTCTAAAATCTAAAATTGTCTGTCTTTAATCTAATATCTATAAGTTATTCTTGCCTTACTTAAATCATAAGGACTCATTTCTAATTTTACTTTATCTCCGGGAAGTAATTTAATATAATGCATGCGCATCTTTCCCGAAATATGTGCTGTTACTACGTGTCCATTTTCAAGCTCTACTCTAAACATGGCGTTGGAAAGAGCTTCAATTATAGTTCCGTCCTGTTCTATTGCAGATTGTTTTGCCATAAATTTTTTTAAATTTCAAATCTCAAATTCCAAATTCCATTTCACTTAATAATAATCTCCATTTGTGGAGTATGGTGTTTGACAGTTGTGTTTTTTTATGCTACTGCTTTTCTGTTTTTACCAGTTTTCATTAAACCGTCATAATGTCTATTCAACAAATAGGCGTTAATCTGTTGCATCGTATCAATAGCAACCCCTACCATAATTAATAAGGATGTGCCACCATAAAACAATGCCCATCCTGCTTGTATGCCTAATAATTTCACAGCAAATGCAGGAAATATGGCAATGATTGCAAGAAATATAGATCCCGGAAGTGTAATTTGTGACATTATTTTATCTAAGTATTCACCTGTTTCTGAACCGGGTTTAATACCTGGAACAAAACCACCACTACGTTTTAAATCATCGGCCATTTTGTTAGTAGGTACAGTGATTGCAGTATAAAAATAAGTAAATATAATAATCAACAAAGCAAAAACCACATTGTACCACAACCCAAATATATCACTAAAAGCTACCGTAAAGGACTGCGCCATTTCTGATGCTGATAGTCCTGCAACTGCTGCCGGTATAAACATAATAGCTTGCGCAAAGATAATTGGCATTACTCCAGATGCATTTAACTTCAACGGAATATATTGTCTCGATCCAAAGGCATTTTTTTCATAACCACCTGTTGCAGTTCTCCTTGCATATTGCACCGGAATTTGGCGTACAGCTAAAACTAATAATATAGAAAGTAATATAATGACAAACCAAATGACTAATTCAATAAGAATTAAAATTAATCCACCATTAGATTCAAACACTCTGGAAGCAAATTCTTGAACAAATGCTTGTGGCAATGTTGCAATAATACCAACCATAATAAGGATAGAAATACCGTTACCGATTCCTTTATCCGTAATTTTTTCACCAAGCCACATGGCAAAGATACATCCTGTTGTAAGTATAATTACTGAAGAAGCAACAAAGGTAAAGCTACTACCCAGCAAAAAAGCGTCACTTGGTAATATATTAAATAGGTTATAGATATAACCCGGACCTTGAACTAAGGTTATAGCAATAGTTAACCAACGGGTAATTTGGTTAATTTTCTTTCGTCCACTTTCTCCTTCTTTTTGAAGTTTTTGAAGATACGGCACTGCGATACCCATCAACTGCACAACAATAGAAGCAGAAATATAAGGCATAATCCCTAAGGCAAAAACGGATGCGTTTGCAAATGCACCACCGGTAAATGCGTTAAGTAAACCTAAAATACCGCCGTCAGTTTGATTAGCAAGACCTTGTAATTGAGAAGCATCAATACCTGGTAATACAACTTGAGCGCCAAAACGATAGACTAATAACAAACCAAGTGTTAATAGAATTCTATTTCTTAGCTCTTCAATGTTCCAGATATTTTTTAGGGTATCAATAAATTTCATTATCCTTATTATATTATAGAGTTACCACTTGTCCACCTGCTGCTTCAATAACATTTTTTGCGGTAGCAGTAAATTTGTGGGCAGATATATTCACTTTCGATTTTAATTCTCCTCTACCTAATATCTTTACTAATTCATTTTTGGTAGCTAAGCCTAATGAAACAATTGTTTCAAAATCTAGCGTATCCTTTATTTTTTTGTCATCAACAAGACCTTGAATCGTGTCTAAGTTAATTCCTTGATATTCTTTACGATTGACGTTTGTGAAACCGAATTTAGGCACACGTCTTTGAAGAGGCATTTGACCACCTTCAAAACCAATTTTTCTAGAATAACCAGAACGAGACTTTGCTCCTTTGTGACCTCTGGAAGCTGTTCCACCAGTGCCGGAACCTTGACCGCGACCCAATCTCTTGTTGTTTTGAACTGAACCTGCAGCAGGTTTTAAGTTACTTAATTCCATAGTTATATTGTCTTATTTAGCTTCTTCCACAGAAACTAAGTGTTTTACTTTATTCACCATACCAAGTATGCTTGGTGTATTTTCATGTATTACGCTTTGGTTAATTCGTCTAAGTCCTAAGGACTCCAGAGTTAGTTTTTGCGTTTTAGGGCGTTTAATATCGCTTCTTACTTTTGTTATTTTAATTTTTGCCATAGCTCGATTTGTTAACCTTTAAAAACTTTTTCTAACGAAATGCCACGTTGTTTTGCAACAGTATGTGCGCTTCGCATTTGTAATAAAGCGTCAAAAGTTGCTTTTACCACATTATGAGGGTTAGAAGATCCTTGTGATTTTGATAGTACATCGTGTACACCAACTGCTTCAAGCACTGCTCGTACAGCACCCCCTGCAATTAAACCGGTTCCGGGAGCAGCAGGAATTAAGTTAACTCTTGCTCCGCCGTATTTTCCTTTTTGTTCGTGAGGTAATGTAACTTTGTTTAGCGGAATTCGAACCAAATTTTTCTTAGCATCTTCAATAGCTTTAGCAATTGCGCTGGCTACATCTTTGGATTTTCCAAGTCCTTGACCTACTACTCCGTTTTCATCACCAACAACTACAATAGCTGAAAATCCGAAAGCTCTACCACCTTTAGTTACTTTAGTAACACGTTGTACTCCAACTAAGCGATCTTTTAATTCAATACCACTAGGTTTTACCAGTTCTACGTTTTTATAATTTTGATACATAATATTTAGAATTTAAGTCCGCCTTCTCTAGCGCCTTCAGCTAATGATTTAATTCTTCCGTGGTATAAATAACCACCTCTATCAAAAGAAATTGTATCTACTCCAGCTTTTACTGCTTTTTCGGCAATTGCTTTTCCTACAAGTTTTGCTGCTTCTACTTTACTAGCATTTGAAACATCTATGTCTTTATCTCTTGAAGATGCTGCAGTAATCGTTTTACCGGAAACATCATCAATTAATTGTGCATAAATTTCTTTGTTGCTTCTAAAGACAGCAAGTCTTGGTTTTTGTTCAGAACCGGAAACAATTTTTCGGATTCTAAATCTTATTCTATCTCTTCTATCGTTTTTAGATAATGCCATAACTTTATGCTTATGCAGATTTACCTGCTTTTCTTCTTAATAGTTCTCCTACAAATTTAATACCTTTTCCTTTGTATGGTTCAGGTTTACGGAAACCACGTATTTTTGCGGCTACTTGTCCTACTAGTTGTTTGTCAAATGATGTTAATTTAACAACTGGATTTTTTCCTTTTTCACTGATTGTTTCTACTACCACTTCCGGAGCAATATCAAGTACAATGTTATGAGAATATCCAAGTGCAAGATCTAATTTTTGGCCTTGATTGCTAGCTCTATATCCTACCCCTATTAATTCTAATTCTTTGGTCCAGCCTGTGGATACACCATGAATCATATTATTAACTAAGGAGCGGTATAGACCGTGTAAAGTTCGGTGTTGTTTAGAGTCTGATGGACGCTCAACATATACATTTTCTTCTTCAACCTTTATGGCTACTTCCGAAAATTCTTGTTTTAATTCTCCCAACTTTCCTTTAACAGTAATGATGTTTTCATCAATATGTACTGTAACGCCACTTGGGATTGCTACTGGATTATTACCTATTCTAGACATTTCTTTTGTCGTTTATTAGTATACGTAACACAATAATTCTCCTCCAACATTCTCAGCCTTGGCTTGCTTTCCTGTCATTACTCCGTGAGAAGTAGAAACAATAGCAATTCCTAAACCGTTTAAGATTCTTGGAAGTTCCGTTGAACTTGCGTATTTACGTAAACCAGGTTTACTAATTCTTTGAATTTTTCTTATTACAGGTTCTTTTGTTACTTTGTCATATTTAATAGCGATTTTAATGATTCCTTGTGGACCATTTTCATCTTCAAATTTATAACTAAGAATGTACCCTTGATCAAATAAGATTTTTGTTATCTCTTTTTTAAGATTAGATGCAGGTATTTCAACCACTCGGTGGTTTGCATGAATTGCATTTCTAAGCCTAGTAAGATAATCTGCGATTGGATCTGTTGTCATTTTATTGTATTTGCGGATGTGGTTTTTCGTTAAAAGTCGAAACCTTCACCCAGTTATTTTAATGTTATGAATTGTTGTATTGCAATAATTTTACAGTTTGATGCAATAAACAATTATCTATATTACCAACTTGCTTTTCTAACTCCCGGTATTAAACCTTGGTTTGCCATTTCACGAAACATTACACGTGAAAGTCCAAAGGTTCTCATGTACCCTCTTGGGCGTCCGGTTAATTTACAACGGTTGTGTAAACGAATAGGAGAAGCATTTTTAGGTAGTTTTTGTAATGCGTCATAATCTCCGGCTTTTTTTAAAGCTTTTCGTTTTTCAGCAAATTTATCTACTGTTTTTTGTCTCTTAACCTCACGGGCTTTCATTGATTCTTTAGCCATCTGTTAATTCTTTTTAAAAGGTAATCCTAATTCCGTTAATAATGATTTTGCTTCCTTGTCTGTTTCAGCGTTGGTAACAAAAGTGATGTCCATTCCTTGGATTTTGTTTACTTTATCAATATCAATTTCCGGGAAAATGATTTGTTCTGTAATTCCAAGGTTGTAGTTTCCTCTTCCATCAAATCCAGATGCTTTAATACCATTAAAGTCACGAACTCGTGGTAGTGCAGAAGTCACTAATCTATCTAAAAACTCATACATTCTTTCTCCACGTAAAGTTACTTTAACGCCTATTGGCATACCTTTACGAAGTTTGAAAGATGCAACGTCTTTTTTAGAAATAGTTGCAATTGCTTTTTGTCCAACAATTCTTGAAATTTCATCAACCGAATAGTCAATTAATTTCTTGTCGGCAACAGCAGCACCAACTCCTCTTGAGATAACTATCTTTTGCAATTTTGGAACTTGCATTACATTTTTGTAACCAAATTCTTCCTGAAGAGCTGCAATTATACGGCTCTTATATTCTTCTTTAAGTCTTGGTGAATATCCCATAACTAAATTACTTCATTAGATTTTTTAGAAAAACGCACTTTTTTGTCGCCTTCCATTCTGTAGCCAACTCTTGTTGCTTTTTTTGATTTTGCATCAATTAAAGACAGGTTGGAGATGTGTATAGGAGCTTCCTTTTTAACAATACCTCCTTGCGGACTTTTTGCATTAGGTTTTTGATGCTTTGACACCATGTTAATTCCTTCCACTATGGCTTTATTTTTGTCAAGAAAAATTTTCATCACTTTACCTTCAGAACCTTTATGGTCTCCTGCAATTACAGTAACGTTATCTCCTGATTTAATTTTAAGCTTTGTCATCTTATATACGTATTAAAGCACCTCGGGTGCTAGTGATACAATTTTCATAAATTGTTTATCACGAAGTTCTCTGGCAACTGGGCCAAAAACACGTGTTCCTCTCATCTCTCCAGCAGGGTTCAATAGAACACAAGCATTATCATCAAAGCGGATGTAAGAACCATCGGGTCTTCTCACCTCTTTAGTGGTACGAACAACAACTGCTGTAGATACTGCACCTTTTTTAATATTTCCATTAGGTGTAGCTTCTTTCACAGTTACTACAATCTTGTCTCCTAAGGAAGCGTACCGTTTTTTTGTACCTCCCAAAACACGGATGGTGAGCACTTCTTTTGCTCCCGTGTTGTCTGCAACTTTAAGTCTTGATTCTTGTTGTAACATGATTATTTAGCTCTTTCTAAAATTTCTACTAGTCTCCAACATTTTGATTTACTTAAGGGTCTTGTTTCCATGATTCTTACAGTATCTCCTTCGTTGCAGTCGTTTTTCTCGTCGTGTGCGACGTATTTTTTAGTCTTTAACACGAACTTTCCGTACATTGGGTGTTTTACCTTTTTTACTTCGGCAACAACAATAGATTTTTCCATTTTATTGCTGGTTACTACCCCTACACGTTCTTTTCTTAAATTTCTTTTTTCCATCTTTAAGCTTCGTACAATTATTGCACTTCTCTTTTAGTTAGTTCTGTCTCAATTCTAGCAATAGCTCTTCTTTGATCTCTCAGCTGAATTGGATTTTCCAACGGTGAAATGGCATGTGCCATTTTTAAGTCTGAATATGATTTTCTAGACTCAACAAGTTTTTCTTGTAACTTAGCTAAAGTTGCTTTATTTATTTCTGCTTGTTTCATAATATAGAATTGTTAAGCTTGAAAATCTCTAGCGGTTATAAACTTCGTTTTTACCGGCAGTTTTTGTGCGGCAAGGCGCATTGCTTCTTTTGCAACATCGGCAGGAACTCCTGCAACTTCAAAAAGTATTCTTCCTGGTTTTACAATGGCTACCCAATATTCAACGGCACCTTTTCCTTTACCCATACGTACTTCAAGAGGTTTTTTGGTGATTGGCTTATCTGGAAATATTTTTATCCATAGTTGGCCTTCTCTTTTCATAAATCGGGTAGCTGCAATACGTGCAGCTTCTATTTGGCGTGCAGTTAAAAAATCAGAATCTAACGATTTTATTCCAAAAGTTCCGTTTGAAAGTTGATTTCCTCGTTGGGAAATACCTTTCATACGTCCTTTTTGTTGCTTACGGTATTTTGTTCTTTTAGGTTGTAACATTTTTCTTTCTTTAAAAAATTACTTTCTACGTCGTGGTTTGTTACCACCTCTTGGTGCTGCAGGTCGGTCACCTCCTTTTCCTTCTTTCTTGGATAATCCAACAAGTGGAGAAAGTTCTCTTTTACCAAACACTTCACCTTTCATAATCCATACTTTAACTCCCAATCTACCATAGGTAGTGTGCGATTCTACTAAAGCATAGTCTATGTCTGCTCTAAAAGTGGATAAAGGAATACGACCATCTTTGTAGGATTCGGAACGAGCCATTTCGGCGCCATTTAAACGTCCTGAAATTTGAACTTTAATTCCTTCTGCATTCATTCGCATAGCAGCAGTAATTGCCATTTTAATAGCACGTCTGTAAGAAATTCTACTTTCAATTTGACGAGCAATACTTGTTGCTACTAAAAAGGCATCCAGTTCAGGTCTTTTAATTTCAAAGATATTGATCTGTACTTCTTTACCTGTAATCTTTTTAAGTTCTTCTTTTAACTTGTCTACCTCCTGGCCTGCTTTACCGATGATAATTCCGGGTCTTGCAGTGGTGATAGTAACGGTTACAAGTTTAAGAGTTCTTTCGATGATTACTCTAGACACACTAGCTTTTGCTAAACGAGCGTGAACATATTTTCTAATCTTGTCGTCTTCGGCAAGTTTATCACCGTAGTCGTTGCCTCCGTACCAGTTAGATTCCCATCCTCTGATTATTCCTAGGCGATTTCCGATTGGATTTGTCTTCTGTCCCATTATGAATTGCTTTGTGTGTTATCATTAGCTCCTAAAACCAGTGTTACATGGTTTGAGCGTTTTCTAATTCTGTGTGCGCGACCTTGTGGTGCAGTACGAAGTCTTTTCAACATGGCTCCACCGTCAACACGAATTTCTTTTACAAAAAGATCGGCATCTTCAATGCTTGCATCTTCATTTTTTGCTTGCCAGTTTGCAATGGCAGACAACAAAAGTTTTTCTAGTCTTCGTGAAGATTCTTTTGAGCTGAACTTCAAAATACTAAGCGCTTTATTTACTTTTTCACCACGTACTAAATCTGCCATAAGGCGCATTTTTCTTGGTGACGTTGGGCAGTTATTCAACTTTGCAAAAGCTATAGTTTTCTTAGCTTCTTTCATTTGCTCTGCTCTTTCTTTTTTACGAACTCCCATAGCTTATTATTTTTTTCCTTTGTTTTTTGCACCGGCATGACCTCTAAAAGATCGTGTAGGTGAAAATTCGCCTAGTTTATGTCCTACCATATTTTCAGTTACATATACCGGAACAAATTGTCGTCCGTTGTGCACTGCTATGGTTTGCCCAACGAAATCTGGAGTAATCATAGAGGCTCTTGACCAAGTTTTGATCACGCTTTTCTTGTTTGATTCTACGTTAAGTTGAACTTTCTTTTCTAATTTATAGTGAACGTAAGGTCCTTTTTTTAATGAACGTGCCATATTTTTTTATTTCTTTCTACGTTCTACAATATATTTATTACTCGCTTTTGTTTTTGAACGGGTTCTGTAACCTTTAGCAGGTAAACCTTTTCTAGAACGTGGATGTCCTCCTGAGGCTCGACCTTCTCCACCACCCATTGGGTGATCAACAGGGTTCATCGCTACCGGTCTTGTGCGTGGTCTTCTACCTAACCATCTACTTCTACCGGCTTTTCCGGAAACAAGTAATTGATGGTCACTGTTTGAAACAGCTCCAATAGTTGCCATACACGTAACAAGAATTAATCTTGTTTCACCTGATGGAAGTTTTACTGTTGCAAATTTCCCGTCTCTTGCCATAAGCTGTGCAAATGCACCAGCACTACGTGCCATAACTGCTCCTTGACCGGGGCGAAGCTCTATACAAGAAATAATAGTTCCTAATGGAATAATGGAAAGAGGCATACAGTTTCCTATTTCTGGTGCTACATCAGCACCGGATAAAAGGTTTTGACCTACTTGTAATCCATTTTGTGCTATGATATAACGCTTTTCACCGTCTTGGTAATTAAGCAATGCTATAAAAGCGGTTCTGTTTGGATCGTACTCAATAGATTGAACAGTTGCGGGAATTCCCTCTTTGTTTCTTTTAAAATCTATAATACGATACTTTTGTTTATGACCTCCACCTACTTGACGGATGGTCATTTTTCCTTGACTGTTTCTACCTCCTGATCTCTTTTTCGGAACAAGCAAGCTTTTTTCCGGCTTATCAGTAGTAATGGCGTCAAAACCATTTACTACTCTAAAACGCTGACCTGGGGTGATAGGTTTTAATTTTCTTACTGACATTTTTGTCTAATTTCTAGATGTTGTTATAAAAATCGATGGTATCACCTTCCGCTACCTGTACAATTGCTTTTTTATAAGCACTTGTTTTACCAGTTACGACTCCCGTTTTTGTGAAACGAGTTTTTCTGTCGGGGCGGACATTTAATGTGCGAACTTTAGTAACAGAAACTCCAAAAGCAGCTTCAATAGCTCCTTTAATTTCAATCTTATTCGCCTTACTATCAACCACAAAGCCATAACGATTTTTGTCTTCAGCGTCTCTAGTAGCCTTTTCTGTAATTATAGGTTTTATTAAGATATTCATGGTTTCTATTTACTTAAGTTTGATTCAATTCCTTCCAAAGAACCTTCTAATAGCACTAGGCTATTTGCGTTTAAAATTTTGTAAGTGCTTAATTCTGAATTAATTAAGACTTCGGTGCCTTTTAAATTGCGCGAGGACAAATATACATTATTATTTAACTCTCCCAACACAAACAAAGATTTTTTGTTTTCTAAACCTAACGTCTTTAAAAGACTGGTAAAATTCTTCGTTCTTGGAGTGTCAAATTGAAAATCTTCTAGTACATAAATAGCTTTGTCATTTGCTTTCATCGTTAATGCCGATTTTCTAGCTAAACGTTTTAAGCTTTTATTAAGTTTGAAAGAATAGCTTCTTGGTCTTGGACCAAATACTCTACCTCCACCTTTAAACAAAGGGTTTTTAATGTTACCAGCACGTGCAGTACCTGTTCCCTTTTGTTTTTTGATTTTTCTTGTACTACCTTTAATTTCTGCTCTTTCTTTAGATTTGTGCGTTCCTTGTCTTTGGTTAGCCAAGTATTGCTTTACATCTAAATAAACAGCATGATTGTTAGGCTCTATTGCAAAAACATCGTTAGAAAGGGTTACCTCTCTACCTGTTTCTTTTCCGTTAATATCTAATACCGCTACTTTCATTATTTCTGAATAATTACATAAGCGTTTTTATGGCCTGGAACACATCCTTTTACCACAAGTAAGTTCTTTTCTGGAACTACCTTTAAAACTCTTAAATTTTCAACTTTAACTTTATCACCACCCATTCTACCTGCCATTCGCATTCCTTTGAATACTCGTGCTGGATAAGATGCAGCTCCAATAGAACCCGGCGCTCTTAAACGGTTATGTTGACCGTGAGTGGCTTGGCCTACTCCGGCAAACCCGTGTCGTTTTACAACCCCTTGAAATCCTTTTCCTTTGGAGATTCCGGAAATATCCACAAATTCTCCTTCGATAAATTGATCTACAGTGATGGTATCACCTAATTTAAAATTTTCTTCAAATCCTTGGAATTCTACGACTTTCCGTTTTGCAACGGTTCCTGCTTTTTTTGCGTGCCCTTCAGCGGCTTTATTTACAGTCTTTTTGTCATCGAAACCAAGTTGAAGAGCCTTATACCCGTCAACCTCTTTGGTTCTGACTTGGGTAACTACGCATGGTCCTGCTTCAATTACGGTACAAGGAATGTTTTTTCCTTTCTCGTCAAAGATGCTGGTCATGCCTACTTTTCTTCCAATTAACCCAGACATATTTATTTAATTATTAATTAATACTCGTTTTTATTCAATTTATTTAAAAAAAACAGGGTCAAAATACTTTCAACCCTGAATGTATTTTTCCGTTTTTCCTTCGCTCGCAGCTCCGGACATGTGGGATTGAATATTAGGGATTTATAATTTCTGATGTAAGATTTCTATTTATTTAAATCTTCAATCGTTAATCGTTAATATTCAATCAATAATTATTTATCACACTTTAATTTCAACTTCTACTCCACTTGGTAACTCTAATTTCATTAAAGCATCAATGGTTTTTGAAGAAGAGCTGTAAATATCAAGCAATCTTTTGTAAGAACTCAATTGAAATTGTTCTCTAGATTTCTTGTTTACGTGTGGAGAACGCAATACGGTAAAGATTTTTTTATTGGTTGGTAACGGGATTGGTCCTGTTACTATGGCTCCTGTACTCTTTACTGTTTTTACGATTTTTTCAGCAGATTTGTCCACCAAATTGTAATCGTAAGATTTAAGTTTTATTCTTATTTTCTGACTCATCTCTGTTAAAATTAAGCGTTAGCTCCTTTTGTTTTTTTAATTACTTCTTCAGATATATTAGAAGGTGTTTCCGCATAATGTGAAAATTCCATTGTAGAGGTTGCTCTTCCTGAAGATAAAGTTCTTAACGTAGTTACATATCCAAACATTTCAGATAATGGAACGGTTGCTTTGATGGTTTTAGCTCCTGCACGATCGCCCATGTCGCTTACTTGACCACGACGACGGTTAAGATCTCCAACAATATCCCCCATATTTTCTTCTGGAGTGATAACTTCTATTTTCATAATAGGTTCAAGAATTACAGAACCTGCAGCTTTAGCAGCGGCTTTGTAACCCATTTTTGCAGCAAGTTCAAAGGATAATGAATCGGAATCCACAGGGTGAAAAGATCCATCCTTAAGGGTTATTTTCATACTATCCATTTCAAATCCGGCAAGAGGACCATTTTTCATGGCTTCTTTAAATCCTTTTTCAATAGCTGGAACATATTCCTTAGGCACATTACCACCTTTGATAACATTTACAAATTCTAAACCAACTTTTCCTTCTTCCGCAGGTTCCATTGTAAATACTATATCCGCAAATTTACCACGACCACCTGATTGTTTTTTATAAACTTCTCTATGATTAGCCGATTTTGTAATAGCTTCTTTATATTCTACTTGTGGCTCTCCTTGGTTTACTTCTACTTTAAACTCGCGACGTAATCTATCCACGATAATATCTAAGTGAAGCTCGCCCATTCCGGAAATAATAGTTTGTCCGGATGCTTCGTCAGTTCTAACGGTAAATGTTGGATCTTCTTCGGCAAGTTTAGACAACGCCATTCCTAATTTATCCACATCAACTTTCGTTTTTGGTTCTATTGCGATTCCTATTACAGGATCTGGGAAAACCATACTTTCTAAAACGATAGGGTGTTTTTCAGCAGATAAGGTATCTCCTGTTTTTATATCTTTAAATCCTACTGCAGCTCCAATATCTCCTGCTTCAATAAAATCGATGGCATTTTGTTTATTGGCGTGCATTTGGTATATTCTTGAAATACGTTCCTTATTACCTGAACGGTTGTTCAACACATAAGAACCTGCATCTAATCTGCCGGAATACACACGGAAAAATGCTAAACGACCTACAAAGGGATCGGTTGCAATTTTAAATGCTAATGCAGCAAAGGGTTCTTTTACATCCGGTTTTCTTCTTTCTTCTTTATCAGTGTCCGGATTGATCCCGACAATTGCTTCTTTATCCATAGGAGAAGGCAAGTAGCGACAAACTGCATCTAAAAGAAATTGCACTCCTTTATTTTTAAAGGAAGAACCACAAATCATAGGAATGATACTCATATCCATAACAGCGGCACGTAAAGCAGCATGAACTTCATCTTCAGAAATGGAATTTTCATCTACGAAGAATTTCTCCATTAGCGTATCATCATATTCGGCAACTGCTTCTATAAGTTTTGCTCTGTATTCAGCAACCTCTTCCTTCATTTCTTCAGGAATTGGAATTTCATCAAAGGTTGCTCCTTGGGTTTCGTCATGCCAGATTATAGCACGATTCTTTACAAGGTCAACAATTCCGCTGAAATCAATTTCATCACCGATAGGCAGCACAATTGGCACTGCATTAGAGCCAAGCATTTCTTTAACTTGTTTACAAACCATCAAGAAATTAGAGCCTTGGCGATCCATTTTATTTACAAAACCCATTCTTGGAACTTTGTAATTATCAGCAAGTCTCCAGTTAGTTTCTGATTGTGGCTCCACACCATCTACGGCGCTAAAAAGAAAAACCAATCCATCAAGGACACGTAAAGAACGATTTACTTCTACGGTAAAATCAACGTGACCGGGAGTGTCAATAATATTAAAGTGATAGGATTTAGTTTCAGGGGTAGGCTCTGCGTTTTCAAGTGGAAACTTCCAGTTACAGGTTGTAGCGGCAGAGGTAATGGTAATACCACGTTCTTGCTCTTGCTCCATCCAGTCCATAGTGGCAGCTCCATCATGTACTTCACCAATTTTGTGGCTTACACCTGTATAAAAAAGAATGCGCTCGGTTGTTGTCGTTTTACCGGCATCAATATGTGCAGCAATTCCAATGTTTCTTGTATATTTTAAATCTCTTTGTCCCATTATAATTTTTTAGAATCTAAAGTGAGAGAATGCTTTATTAGCTTCTGCCATTTTATGCGTATCCATACGTTTTTTAACCGCAGCACCTTCTTCTTTAGCAGCAGCAAGTACTTCTGCGGCTAATCGTTGCGCCATAGATTTTTCGTTTCTTTTTCTGGAATAAGAAATTAACCATCGCATGGCGGTGGAAATTTTTCTGTCCGGACGAATTTGGTTTGGGATTTGAAATGTAGCACCACCTACTCTTCGGCTTCTTACTTCAACGTGAGGCATTACATTAGATAATGCATCTTTCCAAGTTTCTAAAGCTGATTTTTCATCGTCTTGTTTCTTTTCTTCTACAATGTCAATTGCATCGTAGAAAATTTTAAAAGCGACTGATTTTTTACCATCATACATCATCATGTTAACAAACCTAGTTACTAACTGGTCATTAAATTTTGGATCCGGTAAAAGAGGTCTTTTTTTAGCCTGTTTTTTTCTCATGTCTTCCTTGTTAAGTTTTTGTTTTGGTTATAAAGTGTTTGTTAGATTCAAACCTAACAACCTCCTACTAACGTAAAACGGTTTTTACTTTTTAGGGCGTTTTGCGCCGTATTTAGATCTTCTTTGCGTTCTACCTGCAACACCAGCGGTGTCCAAGGCTCCACGAACGATGTGGTATCTAACTCCCGGCAAATCCTTTACCCTTCCACCTCTAACCAATACTATCGAGTGCTCTTGTAAATTGTGACCCTCTCCTGGGATGTATGCGTTTACTTCCTTTCCATTGGTTAACCTTACCCTTGCTACTTTACGCATTGCAGAGTTTGGTTTCTTTGGAGTAGTTGTATATACACGAGTACAAACCCCTCTTCTTTGAGGACACGAATCTAAAGCAGCCGATTTACTCTTCTTGGTTATTTTGGTTCTTCCTATTCGTACTAATTGTGAAATTGTTGGCATATAAAATACTTGTTACAATAATTTAAATATAATATCCCCTCTTTTAAGGGTGGGCAAAGGTAAAAATAAATCTCAATTATTCAAATCTAAAAGAATTAATTTTTACATATTCTTTTTTTTATTTTCCATAAGACAAGAAAAAAGATTGTATTGCGTTACATTTATACCCTTATTCATTCTATTTGAGAACGCATTATTTCCTTTTTTTACTCATTAATATAGGTGTTACTTTTTGTAATTCTTTTTTTGCGCAGGAAATTTATCTAGAAATTTTGGGTAAAGATAGCATTACATCACAGGTCATAAAGAATATGAATTACAAGACGGTTTTTAAGGATTTTAAATCCCTTAAAGCAGAGGTAGATTCTTCTGAAGTAAAACTGCAAAAATTAGGTTATATTAATCTTCAAAAATCAGATTTATTGAAGAAAAATGATAGCACATATTCTGTTTCCTTTGAATTAAAAACAAAATATGAAAAAATACGGCTTTTTTTCCCAGATAACTTTGAACAGCTTGGTTTAACACAAAAAGATTTTCAAAAATTTTCTATGGAAAGTTCCCATACTTATTTTACTGTTGATTTTAAACAAATTGAATTCACTTTAAATACCCTTAATCATAAAATATCAGAAATGGGATTTCCTTTTACTTATTTGCAATTAAAGGAGCTAAAACCCACTCTCGATACTATACCTACTATAGAAGCGCAGTTAGTAATTGTAACTGACACCAAACGTAAAATTACCGAAATTGAGATAAAAGGATATGAAAAGTTTCCAACATCCTTTTTAAAATATACTTTAGGCATCAAAAGGGGAATGCTTTTTCAAAAGCAAAAAATTACAGAAAAAAGCAACTTGCTCCAAAATTTAGGATTTGCAAAGAACACCAAAGCTCCTGAAGTTTTATTCACCAAGGAGGAAACCAGATTGTACCTTTATATAGAGAAAAAAAACAATAATTTCTTTGATGGTATTTTAGGTTTTGCTACTAAGGAAGATTCAAAAAAGTTGGAATTTACCGGTTATCTAGATTTGGTTTTAAATAACAATCTTAACTATGGTGAAAAATTTGCAATAAATTATAGAAATGACGGCAATGAACAACAGCAATTTAGCGTAAATGCCGAACTTCCTTATTTGTTTAAAAGCCCGGTTGGATTGGAATTAGAATTACAATTTTTTAAAAAAGATAGCACCTATCTAACTGTAGAAAAACAAATTTTAGCTAACTATCCATTTAATACCAACACCAAATTGTTCATAGGATACAAAGATTATGAATCCACCAATCTTCTTGACGAACTAATAACTGGTGAACTAGTTACTGATTATACCTCTGCCTTTTTTATTTTTGGAGGGCAATTTACAAAACAACAAAACAATAGCCTTTTTCCTATAAAAACTACTGCTAGAATAAGTAATGAAATAGGATCGAGAAAAATTGGGGATTTGAGTACAAACCAATTTCGCACAAAAGTATTGGCTAACCATATCTTTCAATTAAATGATTTCAATAGTATCTACCTAAACAACCAAACAGAAATAGTATCTAGTGATACCTTCCTCATCAATGAATTAGTTCGTTTTGGAGGAATAAACAGTATAAGAGGTTTTGATGAAAATAGTATAAATGCTTCTATGTTTTCAGTTTTAAACACAGAATATAGATATCAATTGGGCAATGATGCCTATATCCACACCATTATGGACATTGCCTATTTTGAAAATAAAATAACCCCCGCAAAAAGTCAATTGTATAGCTTTGGCATAGGCTTAGGTATGAGTACCAAAGCCGGAATATTTAAATTAAACATAGCTAATGGCAAATTAAAAGACCAATCCTTTAAGTTATCTAACACAAAAATACACCTCAGTTTAACTACTGTATTTTAAAAAAAAGTTAACACCACATTAAGCCCAGGTTAACAAATTCCCAAATTTTAAGACGAAAAAGTTGTTTAATAAAGTTTAAAACAAGACTTTTGCACTCGGTTAATTAAAATAAATTAAAAAATGAGAACAAAGTTTGGTGGAATTATTACGCTTTTTCTAGCGTTTGTAGTGCAACTCACGTTTGCACAGGAAAAAACAATCTCAGGAACAGTAGCTGATGACTTAGGTCTCCCGCTCCCTGGAGTTAATATTATAATCAAGGGAACCAAAACAGGAACCCAATCTGATTTTGATGGAAATTACTCCATCAAAGTAGAAGTTGGCAAAACCCTAACTTTTAGTTATATAGGGTATAAAACAATTGAACAACCTGTTATAGCCTCAACAACTAATATTTCAATTACTATGATAGCTGATGCTGCTATACTTGATGAAATTGTCGTTACCGGTTATTCTAACAGAAATCAAACAGTACAATCCTCAGCTGTAGTGTCAATATCTGCATCAGATATTACACAATCACCTACTTCTACAAGTATTGACAACTTACTTCAAGGAAAGGCCGCAGGGGTTCAAGTAACTGCTGCAAACGGAAAACCGGGTCAAGGTGCTTTCGTTCGTATTAGAGGTACAGGATCTTTAGTTGCTGGTGCTTCTTCACCATTATATATTGTAGATGGTGCTCCTATTAGAGAACAAGACTTAAATTCTATTGGTAATGAAGACATTGAAAACATTACTATTTTAAAAGATGCTGCTACTACTGCTCGTTATGGTTCCAGAGGGGCTAACGGGGTTGTGGTAATTACAACTAAAAAAGGGAATAGAAATAGAGATGCTATCATACGATACAGCTCTAGATATGGTACAGTTTCTAAAATTGAAGACAACTTTACCATGATGGATGCTACGCAAAAAATGCAATATGAAGCAGAAATGTATGCGTTAGGAATTAATGCTGCAGGTAGCAGGCCGGGTGTTTTAACAGAACCTGGATCTCCAGAAAGAGCATTTTTACTTGCTAATGAAGTAGATTGGCAAGATGTTATCTTAAAAGATGGTGTTATCCAATCTAACAACATTTCCATTTCAGGTGGTGATGAAAAATCAGATTACTTTTTCTCTGTTGGTCACGACAGAAATACTGGAATCATTGATAATATAAATGGTTTTGAAAGACTAAACACAAGATTAAATGTAAACTTCGACGCCAAAGAGTGGTTAACACTTGGTGTTAATGTAGGATACTCCAGATCTTTAAGTGATGAACCTAGAGATAGAAATAACGTACAAAACCCATTTAGAGCAATGTATATTTACAATGCTTACGAAACTGAATTTCTTTTAAATGAAGATGGTACGCCACAGTTAGATAGTGAAGGCAATCCTATTTACAACCCAACCCACCAAGGATTCCCTATAAGAGGGGCAATCCTTTCTGAACCGGAAAATACCATTACCAATGTTACTCTTGCTAATGTTAGCGCATTGGTTAAATTTAATAAAAACTGGAGTTATACCCTTAACACAGCTGTAAACCACGTAAACTTAAGAAGAGAAAGTTATTCAAAACCAGGTGGAATCTTACAAAATATCATTGGAGATCCTAATTTTCCCGGTTTAAAAACTGATAATGGCGCACAACGCTTAGATTTTACTATTAGTAACCGATTGAATTACCAACTGAATTCAACTACCGGGCATAATTTAAATGTTTTAGGCTTATTTGAGTACAATTTAAACGAAAATAACTTTTACAGAGTTACCAGTAGAGGTTTTCCTTCAGCACAGTTATCTACCCAGATAAATGCAGCTGAGGTAACTGTAGGAACTACCAACAGAAATAGACTTACTTTAGTATCTTACGGTGCTTTTGCCGATTACGATTACAAAGAAAGATATTTAGCAAGTGCCTCCATTCGTTATGATGGTTCTTCTAATTTTGGTTCAGGTAAACAATTTGGTACTTTTTATAGTGGAAGTATTGGTTGGAACATCGCCAAAGAGGACTTTTTTGATGTAAACGCCATCAACGACTTAAAAATTAGGGCCGCTTATGGTACTGTTGGAAACAGATTAGGAATTGATAGATATGCTGCTCAAGATAACGTTTCCTTTGATAGTTATCCCGGAGGTTCCGCTACGATTCCTTCGAATGTTGGAAACCCAAATTTACAATGGGAAACAACAGAAACCTCAAATATTGGACTTGAATTTAATCTGTTTAGCAGAAGAGTAAGAGGAGTTGTAGATTACTTTAAAAGAAACACCACCGACTTATTGTTTAATATCCCAACCGCAGATGAATCCGGTGTAGGTGATTTTGGTGGTAATCTAGGTGAAATTGAAAATACTGGATTTGAATTTTCCTTAGCAGCAGACATTATAAGAAACACAGATTTTACTTGGACCCTAGGTGGCAATGTTTCTTTCTTAGACAATGAAATTATTAGTTTGCCGGATGGTGAAGACATTACCCCTGGTAGTGCATTTAATATTCTTTGGAGAGAAGGTGAGAAAATCAACCTACATTATTTAGTGCGTTATGCCGGAGTAGATCCTGCCAACGGGCAACCATTGTACTTTGGTATTGATGGCAACACCTATACCGCACAAGGTTTAATTGATAATTTTGATGAAGGTACCGACCATAGAGTACTTGATGGAAGATCAACCATTGCAGACCTTGAAGGAGGTTTTTATTCGAACCTTGTGTATAAAGGATTTGGATTACGAACTGATTTTGTTTTCAAATCAGGTAATTACATAAACAATTTTGTGCGTAATGCTATCGAAACAGATGGTGGCAGCATAAACGGTAACCACCACGTTGGCGCGTTTAATTACTGGAAAGCTCCAGGAGATACCAATGTACTTCCAAACCCAATTTTTAATGCAGAAAATATAGATTCTGACAGATTTCTTGAAAAAGGAGATTACATTCGTTTAAGAAACGTAACGCTTTCTTATAATTTTCCAAAGAATTTACTAGAAAAAAGCCCTATCAGTTCCCTTCGTGTATATGCACAAGGTCAAAACCTGTTAACATTTACAGATTTCTTTGGCGATCCCGAAGTAGGTATTTCTTCCGGTGAAACAATTAACTTTGTAAACACAGTTGCTCCTGGAGAAGCTACTTTATTTAGCTACCCTCAAACAAAATCAATTCAAGTTGGTTTAGACGTAAGTTTCTAATATTAAAATAAAAATTAAAATGAAAAATATACTTAATAAAATTGCAATTTTCGCTCTAATACTAGGAAGCTTTGCTTCTTGCGATCAAGAGTTAGATCAATTACCATTTGATGAGTTTGCCTCAGAAAATGCGTTTATTACTGCAGCAGATTTTGAAAATGGAATACGAGGTGTCTATAGTGCCTTAACCAGAGCCTCTTACTACGGAAGTAGTGATGCCGGTTCTATGCTAAGTGCACCAGATGTAATGTCAGATAATGTGATACTTACCTCTAGAGGAAGACAATCTAAAGCAACCCTTCACAACTGGGAATACCTTCCTGCTAGTACCATGAGAGGTCTTTATTTTGATGCATATACTGTAATATTCAGAGCAAATAATCTTTTAAAATTTGCAGAAGATTTTGAAGGAGATAACAAAGCAAATATTGTAGCAGAGGCAAAAGCACTAAGAGCACTAGCTCACTTTGATTTGGTTAAAGTTTTTGGTAAAATTCCGACACAATCTGCTGATGCTAATGGCAGTTTAGGTATTGCTTACATGACAGAACCGGATCCTTTAGCAGAACCTGCTAGAATGACGGTAGGTGAAGTGTATCAAAACATTATTGCTGATTTAACAGATGCTGCTGCCGGAATCAATGCTACAAATCCTACGGGAAGAATGGGTAAAGATGCTATTAATGTGTTATTATCTAGAGTGTACTTATATAATGGTGAATGGCAAAAAGCAATTGATGCAGCTAATAATGTAACTACACCTATAGCACCAAGAAATTCAGTTGTTGGGGTTTGGGAAGACACTAACCAAGCAGGGTTGACCTTCTATATTCCAAATGATGCTACTGTACTAAATCTTAATATTGGAGTAACTTGGAGTCAAGGTGGTGTAAACAACCTAATTCCTGAGTATGCTGTTTCATTTGAATTTTTCAACAAATTTGCAGCAGATGATATTCGTAAAGAAGCCTACACCTTTGCCGGTCAAAATACTGCCAATGCACTACAATGGAATGCTATTAAAAAATTATTCGGAAGACCCGGACAAAGTAATGGTCTAGTAGATTTCAAAATTTTAAGAGCAGAAGAAGCCCTACTTAACAAAGCAGAAGCACAATATGAGTTAGGCCAAACCGGACCAGCATTAATTACTTTAAATCTTTTAAGAGCACAAAGATATCTAACTCCACCAAGTGGTGAAACCGGTGTTGCCATTCGCGATGCTATTCGTTTAGAAAGACGTTTAGAGTTTGCTTTTGAATACCAACGTTTCTTTGATCTTAAAAGATGGGCATTACCAGTACAAAGAACAAATGATGGCGATTTAGCTGATGGCACAGGTTCCCCTTCCATTAACCAAAGTTTACCAGCTGGCAGTTTTAAATTTCAATTGCCCATTTCAACAACAACCATCGATTTAAATCCTAACATCGTTCAAAACCCAGGATATTAATTTTAATAAATATACATTATGAAAAAAATAAAATATATAGTTTCCATACTTGTAATAGCAATTTTAGCTTCCTGTGAGACTTATGATGATTATAATGCTGATCGCCCAACTATCGTAAGATTTAGCGACATCATTCAACCAGACCCACCAGTAAATCCGCCACATAATGCTAATTTGTTTTTTAAAGATGGCGTAATTACCATGTCGAGAGAACTTGGCGTATTTGTGTCTAATGTATCTGATACAGACAGGACTTTCAATGTAACATTTGATGCGGCATTGACAGAGGTTAATCCAGAGAATTTCACTTTTGATGCTACAGTAACTATACCGGCAAACCAAAGAAGAGGTTCTTTTACTTTTACAGGAAATGATATTTCTTTAACCAGTACATTTCAAAAAGTAGTTCTTGTTTTTGTTGATGATGCTTCTTATATTAATGAGGTTTCCTTTACATTTAATATGAAATCTACAAATTAATTTTTATAAACCTTAATTAATAAATCGTCTAAAAAGAAATTTTTAGACGATTTTTTTTGTTAATAATTATTCCTTCCATTCACCATACAATAATATTGGTAAGTTGCTTAGCCTCTTTAATACTTGATAAATATCTTGTTTTTAGTGAAAGAGTAAATTATTTGAGCTTACTTCATTTACCTTTTTAGGTTACTAACAAATTAACGCCCATTAATTACCTTAGTTAAAACTTTTAAAATTGTGTGCCCCTATTATACGGTCACATTTTTAATATTTTTAAACACAAAGATTGAAGAAACCTGCACTTTACAAATAATTCAAGTATTTTTAATTGCTAATTTTAACATTAAATAACCATTTGTTAACCTAAATTGTAGTTTTAGAAAAAATAACCTACCTAAATGTTGTGTATTTAACTTTTTTTTGTGACTTTTGGCTTTGGCTAATTCAAATAAATTATAAAAATGAGAACAAAGTTTAGTGGAATTTTAACGCTTTTATTAGCGTTTGTCGTGCAACTCACGTTCGCACAAGAAAAAACAATCTCAGGAACGGTGGCTGATGACACAGGTCTTCCGCTTCCGGGGGTTAATATTATAGTTAAAGGAACTAATACAGGAACCCAATCAGATTTTGATGGAAAATACTCCATTAAAACTAGCGTTGGGCAAACTTTAGTATTTAGTTTTATTAGCTTTAAGACAGTGGAAATGGCGGTTACAGCAGCTACCAGCTCGCTAAATGTACAGATGGTAACCGATGCTGAAGAACTTTCACAAGTAATTGTAACAGGCTTTGCCGTAAAAAGAGAGAAAAAAGCTCTTGGGTATGCTGTGAGTGAAGTTGCTGCTGAAAGTATCGAGCAACGCTCTGAAGGGGATGTTGCCAGAGTACTTTCCGGGAAAAGTTCCGGTGTTGTTATTAACAATACCAGTGGTATTTCCGGTTCAGCTACAAACATTAACATTAGAGGATATAACTCTATAAGTGGTAGCAACCAACCTCTATTCATAGTGGATGGTGTACCTTTTTCAAATGACACTAACCCTAATGGTAACTTCTTAACCGGTAATAGTGGTTCCAGTCGTTCCTTAGATTTAGACCCTAACAACATTGAAAGTATTTCAGTACTAAAAGGGTATAGTGCGGCTACTTTGTATGGTTCTGAAGGTAAAAATGGGGTAATCCTTATTACTACTAAAGCAGGAAGCGTATCTAATACCGTTAAAAAAACAGAAATTTCTGTAATTCAATCTGTTTTTACTAATGAAATAGCATCCCTTCCTGATTATACCAAAAAATATGGAAATGGTTTTGACCAGGCTTTTGGTAATTTCTTCAGTAACTGGGGACCCGGTTTCTTTGCAGATGGTCTAGGTGGGTATCTTGAACCTTCAAGTGGTATAAATCCTGATGGTACTTTTCCTCATCCATATTCAAGAGCTGGATTAGCAGATGTATTCCCAGAATTTCAAGATGCTGTTCTCCCTTGGAAGGCAGTCCCAGACCACGTTAAGGATTTCTTTAGAGATGGATTATCTTTAAATACTTCTGTAAATATTGCAGGTGGTTCTGACGATGGAAAATACAATTATAATTTTAGTTATGGGCGTCTAGAAGATGAAGGTTTTACACCCGGTAACAAAACAACTAGAAACAATTTTAGTGTGGGAGGTAGAGCCATTTTAACAAATAAATTTACGTTAAGTGGTACGTTAAATTATGCAATAACCGACTTTATTACTCCTCCGGTAGCATTTAGTAATGGCTCTTCTGCTCAAAATGGTTTATCTGTCTTTGGAGATTTATTTTATACTCCTACTAATTTACCATTAATGGATTTACCTTTTCAAAATCCATTAACAGGACAAAGTGTATATTACCGTGCAGATGACCGTATTGTAAACCCTAACTGGATTGTAAATAACTCGCACGTAAGTCAATTAACCAATCGTTTCTTTGGCTCTAATATGCTAGCTTACGAAATAAATGAAAACTTAAATATTTCCTACCGTGTAGGTATCGATTTATATTCAGAAAACACCGAAGTTGCTACAAATCGTGGCGGTGGATTTCCTGCTGATATTGATTTAGGAGAATATACCACATACAATAGCACAAACACCATTTGGGATCATAACTTTATGTTGAATGGAAGCTATAGTCTTACGGATGATTTAGGATTAAATTTTACCGTGGGTGCAACCTCAAAATCTGAAAATTTTGAACGTTTCGGTATCCGAAGTGTAGATCAGATTGTTTTTGACGTGTTTAGACACTTTAACTTTAGAACGCAAACTCGTTTAAACTTTAATGACAATAACATTCAAAATACTAATTTCAGAAATATTAATGGAGTTTATGGTCAAGCAGATTTTGATTATAAAAATTACTTATACTTAAACTTATCTGCCAGAAATGACTGGGTTTCATCTCAAATAGATAATTCGCAATTCTATCCTAGCGCAAGTTTATCTTTTCTTCCATCGGTAGCATTTCCAGATATTAAATCTACAAACGGAATTAACTACCTTAAATTAAGAGGAAGTTATGGTACTTCTGCAGGTTTTGCGAGCGGATTCCCCATATCAAATACATTAAACCTTAACCCAAATTTCTTTAATAACGGCTCGGGTTCTTTTATATCCAATACTACAAATGCTCGATTGGGAAATCCAAAATTAAAACCCGAATTATATGAAGAAATAGAAATTGGTTTGGAAACTAAATTCCTAGACAATAGAGTTTCTTTAGATTTTTCTTATTATGACAGACAAACAACAGATTTAATTACGGATCGTGACCTACCTCCATCAACCGGATTTAGTTTTACGCAAGTAAATATTGGTAAATTAGATGGTTATGGTTTTGAGGTAGATTTAGCTATCAATCCTGTTCGCAATGAAGGAACCGGATTTAACTGGAACATTAATACCAACTATACCAAATACAGAACCACCGTTACAGATCTTGGTCTAGATGATGTAAGTCAAATTGTATATTCTGGCTTTACTAATCTTGGTAATGCCGCTATTGAAGGAGAACCTTTTAGTACCATTGTGGGAACCTCTGTTCTTCGTGATGAAAATGGAAATTTTGTAGTAGATGCAACTGGTAACTATGTAGAAGCACCTGGTGTAAACATTATTGGTGATGCTACACCTGATTTCATTGTAAACGTTTCCAATAGTGTGTCTTGGCGAGGCTTTAATTTAAGTTTCTTGGCCAGTTATACGCACGGAGGAGACATCTACTCAGGTACTATTGGTGGCTTGCTTGCAAGAGGTATTACTGAAGACACTAATGACAGGTTAAACACATTTATACTGCCAGGTGTTAAAGAAGATGGAACTCCAAATGATATTCAAATAAATGCCTCTGGTTATTACTTTGATAACTTAGGTTTTGGTCCTAATGAATTACAGGTTTATGATGCTTCAGTCATTCGTTTAAATGAAGTGTCTTTAGCCTACGATGTACCTAAACAATTTCTAGACAATACGCCGTTTGGGTCTGTATCTTTCACTTTTGCCGGATATAACCTATATTATGATGCCATAAACACTCCAGACCATATTAACTTTGATCCAAACGTTATAGGAGTTGGAGTTGGTAATGGTAGAGGTCTAGATTTTATCAACGGTCCTAGTGGAAAACGTTTTGGTTTCACTGTAAAAGCAACATTCTAAAAAAAAATAAGATGAAAAAAATAAAAATAATTATACTGGCTTGCATTGGGCTGTTCATGTTTAATTCCTGTGAAACTACAGATTTAAATTTAACAGAAAACCCTAATGCCCTTGTCCCACTTCAAGCAGATGTAGAATTCTTCTTGAATGATATTCAAATAAGTTTTGCAAGAACCGTAAACACATTTGGCTCTTTTGGAAGCGAAACCACACGTATTGAATATATGTTTGGCGGTGGTGGTAACTACCAAACTGCATATAGCGATGTTAACTTTAGCGGGGTTTGGGAAAACTCCTACCAACGTATTATTAAAGACATACGTACCATGAATCCTTTGGCTGAAGAAGTAGGACTAAACAAACATATTGGGGTAGGAAAAGTAATTGAAGCATACCTTATGATGACCCTTGTAGATTATTTTGGAGATGTGCCTTACTCTGAAGCTTTTAATGAAAATATCCTAGCTCCAAAGTTAGATTCCGGTGCATCCGTTTATGCCGCCGTACTTAATTTATTGGATGAAGCTATCGCAAATTTTGCTATTGAAAGTCCTAATTTAACAAATGACTTCTACTATAATAACGATTTTACGAAATGGACAAAACTAGCCAATACCTTGAAAATGAAAGTCTATATCCAAACTCGTTTGGTAGATGGTGGTGCAATCAATGCTTTTCAACAAATTGTTAATTCTGGAAATTACTTGACTGACAATGCAGATAACTTTGTGTTTAACTATGGTACTGAAAACGTTGACCCGGATTCACGTCACCCTGGTTATGCAGCTGAATACCAATCTACAGGTGCAACAGGATATGCATCTACTTGGTTAATGGATTTAATGTTAAACGATAAATCCATACCGGATCCTCGTATTCGTTACTACTTTTACAGACAACGTAACACAGTTCCAACGAATCCTAATCAACAAGCTGAATTAATAAGATGCGCCGTTGAACCAATTCCGGCACATTATGCTGCTATAGGAGCTGTTTACTGTTATCCGGGATATCCTAACCCAGCTGCTGGATTTGGATATTGGGGTAGAGATCATGGTAACAGAGAAGGTATTCCACCAGATGCTCGTTTAATTACAGCTCTTGGTATTTATCCTGTAGGTGGCCGTTTTGACGATAACACTTTTCAAGGTATCAACGGTATTTTTAGAGGAGCCTTAGGTCAAGGAATTACGCCCATAGTACTTAGTTCTACTGTAGATTTTTGGAGAGCAGAAGCCTCTTTATTTGGTGGTTCCGGTAATGCTACTTCTTTAGTAGCTAGTGGTATTCAAAAATCAATAACCCTAGTAAGAAGTTTTGCAGCAAGAAGTGCAGATCCTACACGTCCAATAAACACTGCTTTTATTCCGCCCCTTTCCGATGATGCTACATATATAGCTGAAGTTACAGCCAGATTGAATGCAGCAGCAGGAAATGCAGAAAAATTAGACGTAATTGCGAAAGAATTCTTTATTTCTTTAAAAGGTAATGGTATAGATGCCTTCAACTTTTACAGAAGAACAGGTGCGCCAAGAGATATACAACCGCATTTAGAGCCAAATCCGGGTGGATTTATACGTTCGCATTTTTATCCTGCTAACGAAGCAAATAACAATTCAAACGTTCCACAAAAACCGAACGTAACCCAACGTGTGTTCTGGGATACTAATCCGGAAACCGGTTTTCCACAAAACAATTAAAAAAGTAACACTATGAAAAATATATTTTTTAAATCAACCTTATTCACTATTGTCCTTCTCTTCTTTGCATGTAGTGATACAGACAACTTAGTAATAGATAATGTTACTGACAATACTACCTCTGGCGGTATCTTAAGAACATTAGAAGAGAGTACCGATTTACCTATTGGTTTGCCGGACTCAGCAGTACATTTGCTCCTTGAAATTCAAGATGCCGAAGACGGTAATTTATCGGACAAAATTAATGTTTATGCAAGTTTTACAGACATTGTAAATGCCGGTACAAATAACCGAGATGAAGTATTGATGGGAACTATTCCAAGTTCAGCATTTATACTTGGTAATAGATTACCTCAGGCAGAAGTAAATGTAACCCTTGTAGAATTGCAAACTGCATTAAATCTTACTTCAGATGATTTTACCGGTGGTGACCGTTTTGTAATACGCGTTGAACTTGTCTTTAAAGATGGTAGAAGATGGAGTAATGATAACGCTTCTCAAACAGTATTAGGTAATTTATTTTTAAATTCTCCTTTTGTTTATGATGCAAATGTTATTTGTCCTGTGCCGGAAGATTATTTAGTAGGTAATTATCTAATGGAGAAAACAAGTGCTGAAGAAGATCCTTTCTTCCCTGCTTTCGGACAAGCATTTTCTTCTACAGGTCAGATAGTCAATATTACTGCCAGTGGCTCACAAAGAAATTTTGAGTTTTCATATTATCCTGATCCTCTAGGCACACAAACTGGTCAAACTGATCCTGGTTTTGCATCCTCTTATAACATGAAACTTACTTTTTTATGTGGTAATATAGAAGCTTTAGGCACCATAATGACCGGTTCTCTTGGATGTGGAAGTGGATCTATAGGTCAGAAAAATGCAATACCTCCATCACAATACGATTTAAGTAATGATACTGTTGTTATTGTTAATATTCTAGATTTTGAACCAGATGGTGGTTGTGATACAGGAAATTATCCTGTTACACTTAGATTTACTAAACAGTAAAAACTAAAAAAAATATTTACTAAAAACACCTGCCTAGAGCAGGTGTTTTTTTTGCTTAAAAAATTTGGTTTTAATATATATATATTAGCATCTTATTAACCAGTTAAATATTAAATTATGAATAAAAAACTATTATTGTTAGTCAGTATGGCAGTAACTCAATTTGTATTTTCCAATGAACCCGTTTATCCAAATTATCTAGGCACTGAGGATATTACTCTCTTAGAATCAGAGTTTGTTAAAAAAATGAACAGTGAAGTACTAATTAATGATATTGAATCAAAATTCATTTCATTGTTTGATAAAGTTACTCAAGTTAACGCACAATATTCAAAAGAAAACGGTTATTATTATCTTGTTTTTGGTGTAAAGTCTAATCTTTCTAAAGTAGAACTACTAAAAATTGAAGAAGAAGATATTATTAATAATAAATATTCCTATATAAATTTTGAAAAAATAGAAAATAAATCAACTGTAGAATTTTGTGGTTATAATAATTATCCAGTCTCAAACCCCTGTCATTTACCTTTTTGTAGTCTTATACTAAATAATAATGTTTGTTTGAATATTAAATGCGGTATTTGGGATGGCATTCAATGTCAAGTATATTAAAATTTTATCTATAAACAGGATATTAACCCTAATTGTTTTCTGCTACATTTAAATGTATTAAGCAATTAAAACAAATAAATTTATTCATTGTTGTCCGATAAAAATCTAAACTACTAAAAAAATCTTTGTTAGCGGTTTATTTTATTGAATTGTGCGTTGTATTTGAAAATAGAACCTCCCTATGGGTCAAAAAGGCTTAACTGGTTTCTGT
>Ga0210035_1000160_pt1 | contig 55064 bp, 47 predicted proteins | sample CryGeymeta201507_FD_183975 | JGI IMG/M metagenome (GOLD analysis project Ga0210035, IMG submission 183975) | Groundwater microbial communities from Crystal Geyser aquifers in Utah, USA - Crystal Geyser metaG 2015-07 (SPAdes) (version 2) | ecosystem: Environmental > Aquatic > Deep subsurface >...
CGGCCCTCCGGGCAGGCCTCTCCGCGGCGGCGCTGCGCCGCTTGCGGGTGGATCTCGACTCCCTTCCCTCGCTTGATGACGCGCGCGCCGCCGTCGCCGATCGGGTGGCGGCCCTCGCCTGGCTCGTGGGGGGGCAGGGGATGGCGACCCGTGCCCGGGAGGCCGCGGCCGCACCAGCGGCAAGGATGGCCGCGGCGGGCCGAGCACCGACTGCAGCGGAGTTGGACGCCCTCTTCGGGCCGGTGGCGGTGGCACCATCGCCCGCACGGAGTCAGTACAAGGGGGGGATGCGTGTGATCTGGACGACGACAACGACGGCTACCCGGACACCGTAGAGGCGAGCTTTGGTTCCGACCCCCTTGTCGCGGACGTGGTGGTGGGCGACGTCGACTGTTCGGGCACGGTGTCGATTACGGATCTCATTCGGGTGCGTGGCGCCTTCGGGAAGGTCTGCGGCGATCCGGGGTGGAATGACCGACTGGACGTCAACGGCTCCTGCTCCATCTCGATCACCGACCTGATCCAGGTCCGTGGCCACTTTGGGAGTCGTCTCGGTGGACCGTAAGCGGCGTGCGTAGGAGAGGGTGGCAGGGGATCGCCGTGGCGTGGGTGGTCGGGGTCGTGGGCTGCCCCAGCTTGTCGCGGCGGCCACGGTGGGGCGGGGGGAGGTGCGGTTCAGGGTAGTGGCCTGACCACCGGGTAGGGAGAGCGACGAACTAAATGAATCTCCTCTGCGCCCGGCCGCGTCCTTTGCGGTGAGACCTACTGCCCGAGCCGCCGCGCGCCACGCGAAGGCGCGACGGTGCGCGACAAGGCGAGGGTTGGGGGGAGGAGGGCACCGCGGTGCGAGGACCACCGGCTGGGTCCGGAAGGCGGGCCCACCGGAAGGCCCAAGCCACGAACGGGGTTGAACCCGGCCGATCGTTCTCGCGGCGTTGCTCGCGCATCCGCGGGGTTGGCACGGTCGCGGCGTCTGCCCTCCGCCGCTGCCGGGCGTTCTACCCCCTACCCCCTAGGTCGGTTGCCACCCGCCGGGGCGAGGCGATCGCGCGGAACGGGCAGACAGACCACCGCCTCCCGCGCATCGCGTGCACCGTTTTGCGCCAGGTCTGCGGCCGATTCGGTGGCCGCCCAAGGGCGGTGAGGGGGCGGAAGGCTGCCGTCTCAATGTGAGACGCACCTGTTCATCTTTCCACCGCACATGAAAATTGTTGTGGCGCTAAATGGTTACGGCTTATTTATCAGCCGCCGTGGGAGGTGGTGTGTCGGCCGGCTTTACAACAGTGGCGAACACCACCCCCCCCGGTTGGGCTGCAGAAAGGATGAAGTTCATCAATGAATCCAAGCTGTTGTGCCGTCTACGCGAGGTTATCGGCGAATCAGGCACGGGTATTGCTAGAAGTTTAGCCATGGTTAGCCATGGATCGACGGGAGATGGCTGTGGGGGGGAGTGAGGGGGCGGGGGAGGCTCTTTGGGGATCCGCCGTGGAGGCGATCCTTGCCCGGGGTGAGGCGTATGAAGAGCTCGATCCGTGGCTGGAGCGCCTGGAGGGGGAGGGGGTCGATCGCCACCTTGGCGGGGCTGCGGACGGTCGGGCGCTGGTTGCTTGGGTGAGCGCGCTGCTCTTGCGCCGGCCGGGGGCGGTGGCGCTGGCGCGGCTGGCGGCAGAGGGGTACCGGCACCTCCTTTCCCCCCTGCAGCCGGAGGTGCGCCTGAGGTTGGGGGGGGCGTTGCTTCTGCACGGGTTGTTGGGTGGCGGGAGCGGACGGATCGCCCTGGTGACCGGGGCGCTGTGGGGGGGGGTGAGGCTGGAGGAGACGCCGGCGGCGCGGGTGGTCGCGCAGCTCGGTGAGGCGATTCATAGCTGGGGGCGGGGTCGGTCGCGCGCTGCCCTGGCGGCGGTGCATGCCGGGCTGGCGGTGGCAGATGCGGCGGCGGAGTTGGCGACGTGGGGACGGTGGTTGCGCTGCGTCGGGGTGGCCGTCGCCTTGGGGCGCGGGGAGGTGGCGCTGGCGGACCGTTGGCTGCGCGATGGCCTCCACGACCGGTCTACGGCGACCGACCTCGATCTCGCCCTTTACCACATCCTCCTCGCCTGGCGCGGGGTGGCGGCGGGGGAGGCGGGGACGACGCTGGAGGCAACCGAGGTGGCGGAGGCGTTGGCCGCCAAGGTGGGGGTCGAGTGGCTTGTGTGGGCGGCGCGGTTGCTGCGCGCCGAGGCTCTTGGGCTGCGCGGTGAGGTGGCCGAGGGGCGGCGGCTGGTTGCCGGGGTACGCCCTCTCGTACAGCGGCTCCGGGGGCCTCTCGTCACCGTCTCCACCGCCTTCACAGAGGCCCATCTGGCCGCGGCGGCGGGAGACGAGACGAGCCATCGCACCGCCCTGACCCGCGGCTTGGTCGAGGCGCGTGACCACGGCCAGCGGCTGTGGCTCGGCCAACGGCGGCCGGTGGCCGCGCGCCTGATGGCGGCGGCCCTGCGCGATGGGATCGAGGGGGAGGAGGCGCGGGGTTGGGTGCAGGGCTGGGAGTTGCTGGTGCCCCCGCCGCCGCTGCGCGTCGAGGCGTGGCCGTGGCCGGTGCGGGTCGAGACCCTCGGCCGCTTTCGCGTGGTCCGGGACGGGGTGGCGGTAGGGCTGGACTCTTCGGCCCAGCGGCGCCCCCTCGACCTCCTGCGGGCGCTGCTGGCATGCGGCGGGCGGGGGGTGCGGCGCGAGCGGCTGGCGGATCTTCTGTGGCCGGAGGCGGATGGCGACGCGGCGCAGCGGGTCTTCGCCACCACCCTCCACCGCCTCGGCCGGCTTGTGGGACGCGACGCGATTGTTCGTTCGCGCGATGGCAGGGTCGGCCTCGACCCGGCCCGGTGCTGGGTGGATGCGTGGGTGGTGGAGGAGCGGCTGGCGCCCTTGCTGGCGTGCGCGCGCTCCAACGACGGCGACGAACGCCAGCGGGTGGAGCAGGCGGAGGCAGCCATCGACCTCTATCGTGGCCCCCTGTTGCGCGCCACTGGCGGGGAGGTGTGGCTCCTGGCGCCGCGTGAGAGACTCCATGGCCGCGTCATCCGGGCGGTGGCGCGGGTGGGGGGCTATTGGGAGCAGGAAGGGGAGATCGAACGGGCGATCACCACCTATGAGCGCGGCCTCGAGGTGGATGGCCTGGAGGAGCCGTTCTATCAGGGGGTGATCCGTGGCTGGCTCGCCCTCGGTCTGCGCTCGAAGGCGATGGTCGCCTACCGGCGGTGTGAGGTGGCGCTCGCCGGCGGCCTCGGGGTGGAGCCGTCCGCCGAGACCACCGCCCTCTTGCGCGACTCGACGCCCCTCTCCCGGCGGCGCGTCACCCTGCCGCGCCTGCGCCGGTAGGGGGGCGCGCGAGGCGCGGGTCCCATCGCCACGATCGGCCCGGGGGGGCCGAGCTGGGGTAAGGACGCAGACCCGATCCCGTGGGGCTCGCTCGTCGCCGCGCCCTACCGCGTTCCGAATCAGGCGCCACATGGTCGTCGCCGAGGGTGGCGATGCGCCGCCGGCGGCTCCTGATTTCGGCGCGCCTCCTCCGCCTCGCTTGACGATCGCCTTCGTCTGCCCGATCCCGTGCAGGCGGCCGTGCCGCCTCGCCCCGAACCTGCCCCGCCATGGCCGAGACGGTCAGGGACGATCAGGGGCGGGTGGCCGCGCGCTCCTTGAGATGCCGGTGGTTTCGTTCACCTTAGGGGTAAGGGAGCGCACCCCCGGGGGCGGGCAGCCGTGCGCCAACCCAGGGGGTTGCAGATTGGCCCGCAGGCGGTTGTTGCCGATCTGGAGGGCCATGGACCGCCGTACCTTGATCGGGACGACAACCTCCCACGCCGCTCGGCAGACGGGGGGTGGTCTTCCCCCGCGTGGCGGGCGGGCGCCGCGTCTGCCCGCGGACTCCGCGTTGCAAGTTTGCAGGACGGACCGCACGGCCGCGGACCGCAGGGCTGCTGCGGTCGATCCCGGTCGCCCTCCGGCAGACCGCCCCGGCCGCAGGTCCCGTCCGGGGGGGCGAGCCCTTGGCCAGCCCTTGCAAGGTTGCAGGACGGACCCCAAACCTTGCGCCCTTCTCCTCATTCTTCTGCTCTCCACGGCCCTTGCCTGTAGCGGCGGCGGCGGGGGCGGCGGCGGGGGTGGGGCGGTCGATCAGGCCACCGCACCGGCGACCGTGGATCTCTCCGGGCGTGTCGGCGAGGTGGTGGCCGGCCTGGCCGGCGCCACCGCGGCCATCGCCCTGCCGCCCATCGACCTCTTCGCGGTCGGGGTGACCTCGCGGGCGATCATCGCCGGCCCGGTACGCATCGGTGGCGATGGCTCGTTTCACCTGCGCATCCCCGCCGGCGAGGTGGGGGTGGTGGTGGTCTTCGCGATCAACGGCCAGCCGGTGGCGATCCTCGCCCTCGCGCCCACCCACGACGTCCTTCCCACCCGCCAGGGTGGCACGGTCGATCTGGGGGTGGTGCGCATCGGCGCCGACCACCGGGCGCGACCCGAGCGCGACCCGTTGGGGCAGCTCGACTCGGACGGTGACGGTCTCCCCGATGCGACCGACCCGACCCCCGGGACCACCGTCGGGCCGCTGCCGGACAAAGACGGCGATGGCGTGCCCGACTTGGTGCAGGGCCAGATCGGCGCCGGTGACCGCGACCGCGACGGCGTAGCGGACAACCAGGACGCCTTTCCCGACGACGCGACGGAGTGGCTAGACACGGACGGCGACGGCGTGGGGGACCAGCGCGACACGGACGACGACGGCGACCTCTTGCCGGACACCGAGGAGGCCCAGCTCGGAACCGATCCCCGCAAGCAGGACACGGACGGCGACGGAATCAACGACGCCCTGGAGGTGGCACAGGGGAGCGATCCGCTCGATCCGACGAGCCGTCAGCCATCCGATCCACCGCCCGCGCCAATGGAGGATCGGGAGGGGCGCGCCACCGCCACCCCGCTTGTCCCCGGCGAGGCGGTGGCGGCAAGCCTCGGCGTGGCGGGCGAGGCAGACTGGTACGCGGTGGCGATGGCGCCGGGGGAGCACCTCGTAGTCCGGCTGGCGGCGGCCGGCTCGCCGGTGGATGGCACCCTCGCCCTGCTGGCGCCGGATGGCACGACCCTCGCCACGGCCGATGACACGGAGGGGCTCGACCCTGCCCTGGGCGGCTTCGTGGCCGCGGCCGGGACCTATTACCTGAAGGTGGCGGACGCCCGCGGTGGGGGAGGTCTTGGCTACACCTACACCCTCACCGCCACGGTGGAGCCCCTCGACCCGACGGCGGCGACCGCCTTCGGCCACACCCTCGACGCCCAGCCGGAGGGCGACGAGGCGGGCGGTGACGCGGCCTCGGCCGTGCCCCTCGCCATGGGCCAGGCCGTCGAGGGGTGGATCGGCCACCCAGGCGATCGCGACCTCTACGCCATCCACCTCGGCGCGGCCAGCCACCTCACCCTCGACGTGGACGCCGCAACGGACGGCGCAGAGCTCGACGCCACCCTCACCCTCTTCGACCGTGACGGCACCACGGTGGTGGCCACCAACGATGACCGTGACGGCCTCGACCCCAGCCTTGCGACCACCGTCACCACCGGGGGCACCTACTACGTGGCGGTCACCGACTTCTTCGGCGACGGGGGCGACGCCTTCTTCTACCGCCTGCGGGTCGAGCCGTAGGGCCGGAGGTTGCACCGCCGGCGTGGCGCGGCCGCCCCAGGCCTGAACGGCCGGGGGCGCGCCGGCTCCAGCGGCCGCCGAGCGCCACGTCGCCCGGCCGTGGCGTTGGGTCGCACCTCCGTGGCGGGCGGGAGGGACGAGCTCGCGCGCGCCCCGCGGCCAAGGGGCGGCGGCAATGCGGAGAAAGTGGCGTGATCGGCGCGACTGGAACCACGGTGGAGCGGCCGCGGGCCGCGGAGCCTTGGTGGAGCTGGAACATGGGCGCCTGCCTGCCGGCAGGGGTGGCGTCGACCGGGGATCGGCGCCCCGCGGCCAAGGGGTGGCGGCCATGCGGAGAAAGTGGCGTGATCGGCGCGACTGGAACCACGGTAAAGCGGCCGCGGGCCGCGGAGGCGGCGGCAGCGGGCGTCTACGGGGGGGCGTCGCGGGCGCCGGTAAGGCGCGCGGCGAGGGTGGCGAGCCCCTCCAGACCGAGGTCGGGGCGGTAGGTGTGGCGGCTCGTGAGGTGCGGGATCAGCAGCGTGGCGCAGCCGCCAGTGAGGAGGAGCTCGGCCGCGCCGCCGGCGGCGGTGGCCGCGAGGCGGGCCACCAGGGCGTCCACCATCCAGGCGTGGCCGGCGATCGAGCCGAGGGCGAGGGCGGTCTCGGTGGTGGTGCCGGGGATCTCCGCGGCGGCGGCGGGTGCGGGCAGGTGGGGGGCGCGGCCTCGCAGGCCGGCGAGGGCGGTCTCCAACCCGGGGGCAATCGCGCCGCCGCGGTAGCACGGTTCGCCGGCCGCGCCCAGGTCGATGAGGGTGCAGGTGGTGGCGGTGCCACAGTCCACGACGATGAGCGGCGGCTGCGCCCGCGCCAGGGCGCCCACCGCGGCGGCGATCCGGTCGACCCCGGCCTGGTTCGGGTAGGGGACTGCAAAGGTGAGGCCGTGCGGGGAGTGGTGCGAGACGAGGTGGGGTGGGGCGCCCAGACAGACGGTGAGCACATCCACCAGCATCGGGGTCAGCGCGGGGACCACGCAGGCAACCAGGGCGCGGGTCGTGTTGCCCATGGCCTCCACCGCCTGGACCACCGCCCCGGCGGTGAGTCCGTCGCGGTCGAGGTCGCGGCGATCCTGGATCTCTCCGTCCACCAGGCGGGCGAGGGTGAGGCGTGAGTTGCCGGCGTCGAGGAGGAGCATGGGAAGGTTCCGCAATCAGCGATCCGTAGCCAGCCAAGCGCGGCGCGGAGTGCGGTGCCTAAGGTACAACCGTGCGCGGCCCGGATCACCGCTCTTCCCGCGATGGCGCGCGACGCGCTGCGTTTGCGCCGTGGCGCGTGCGGCGCCGGCGTCCCGGGACGAGCGACCCCGAAGAGGCGGTTCTCCCCCCGGATGGGGCCCGCCCAGTCTCCCCACACCTCCCCAACCTCCGGCGGCCCCGATGGGGCCGCGGGTCACCGCTCTCCCCGTTCGTGCGGCAGAGCGCTGCAAGCGTCCTTACTCCGCCGGCCGCACGGAGAGGTCCCCGGCGACCACCGTCTCCCAGGTGCCGTCGTCGCGCTTCACCACCAGGGCGCCGGAGGCGTCGATGTCGCGGGCGACCCCGACCAGGGTGTCCTGGCTCCGCTGGACCGTGACCCGCTGGCCCAGGGTGATAGCGAGCCGCTTCCAACTCGCCATGCACTCGGCGGTCTCGCCGCGCAGGAGGCGGTGGTAGCCGGCGCCGAGGTGGGAGAGGAGTTGAAAGAGGACCTGCTCGCGCGGGTGGACCTCGCCGGTGATCTCGTAGAGGGAGGCGGCCTGGCCGACCAGCTCCTTCGGCCACATGGCCGCCGGGTGGTTGCAGTTGACCCCGATCCCCACCACCACGTAGTCGACCTGGCTGCCGGTGGTGGACATCTCGGTGAGGACACCGGCCACCTTGCGCCCCTCCACCTGCACATCGTTGGGCCACTTGAGGCGGGCCGGGTGGAGGCCCAAAAGCGGCTGCAGGCCGCGGCACAGGGCGACGCCCGCCACGAGGGTGATCAGGGGGATGTACTTCGGCGCCAGGGTGTGGGGGCGGAGGACCACGGAGAAGTAGAGGTTCACCCCGGCGGGCGAATACCACGGGCGGCCGGTGCGGCCGTGGCCGCCGCTTTGGTGGTCGGCCACCACCACCGTCCCCTCCGCCGCGCCGCCACGGGCGAGCCGGCGCGCCTCCTCCGAGGTCGAGGCGAGGTCGTCGTGAAAGTGGACCGCGGTGACCCACGGGATGGCGGCGGTCACCGCGGTGATGGTGGTCTGGGAGAGGGCCATGGGGTCTTCCGATCGCGCTTCCTACTCCAGCTCCAAGGTGAGGTCGATGGCGCGCGGCGAGTGGGTGAGGGCCCCAACGGAGATGAAGTCGACCCCGGTGGCGGCCACCGCCGCGACCGTCGCCAGGTCGATCCCGCCAGAGGCCTCGGTAACACCGCGGCCGCCGATTTGCTCGACCGCCGCCGCCAGGGTGGCGGGCGCCATGTTGTCGAGCAAGAGGAGGTCCGCGCCCGCGCCGAGCGCCGCATCGATCTCTTCCAGTTGTTCCACCTCGACCTCCACGGCGACCCCCCGGCCCGCATGGCGTCTCGCCCGCGCCACGGCTGCGGTGACCGAGCCGCACGCCTTGATGTGGTTGTCCTTGATCAGCACACCATCGAAGAGGCCAAAACGGTGGCTCACCCCGCCACCGCAGCGCACCGCGTATTTTTCCAACAGGCGCAGCCCCGGGGTGGTCTTGCGCGTGTCGCAGATGGCCGCGTGGCTGCCTGCCACCGCCGCCACGAAGCGGGCGGTGAGGGTGGCGATGCCGCACAGCCGCTGGGCGAGGTTGAGGGCGACCCGTTCGGCGGTGAGCAGGGGCGCCACCGGTCCGCTGATCCGCAACAGCGGCGCGCCCGCGGCCAGGCGGGTTCCGTCGGCGGCGAGGGGCTCGGTCCGCAGGCGCGGATCGACGAGCGCGAAGAGCCGTGCCGCCACGGTCACCCCGGCACAGGTCGCCGGCTCGCGCGTGACCACCACCGCCGTCCCGGTGGCGGTAGGGTCAATGCACGCGGCGGTGGTCACGTCGCCGCTGCCCACGTCCTCCGCCAGGAGGCGGCGCAGGAGGGAGTCGAGCCACGCCGGATCGAACGGCGGCAGCGGCCCAGGCGTGGGCACGCTACGAGAGCCGAGGGGGTGGCGGATCATGGCGAGGCGGGGAAGACCGGGGGGAGGCGGCGGACGCGCTCGTCGTAGGTGGCATCGTCGATCCCCCCGTCGCGGTGCAGGCGATCGAGGCGCTGGCGTTGCGCCGCCCCACTGGCCGGGGACGCGCCGTCCTTGAAGCGCACGAGCCAGAGGCCGTCGGGGCGGGCCACCGCCAGGAGGCGGCCCTCGGTGGACCAGGTGGCGGCGGTGGCGGGGTCGGGGGAAAAGAGATCGACCGCCACTTGTGTCTCGACGTCGATGAGGCTGCCGCCCACGAACAGCGCCGCGCCGCTCGGTGACCAGGCGGGCGGACCACAGGCGGCGAGGGGAAGCACAACTTCGTCGCCGTCCTCCGCGGCGAGGAGGTGCAGCCCATCGCCGACCGCTGCGGCAAGGCGGCCATCCGGTGCCCACGTCACGCCGCAGGCGGGGGCCCGCCACTTCGCCCGGGGGGCGGCGGGCCAGCCCTCCTTCGTTACCGCCCCGGTGAGGAGCTCGGCGTAGGCGGGTGCGGCGGGCGGGAGGTGGCGGAGGAGGAGGGCGAGGCGGCCATCGGTGGAGAGGGCGGGGGAGGCGCCGAGGGGATCGAGGGCGGGGCCGCCGCCCTCGGGCTGCCCGCCCGGGAGGTAGACCGCGCTGGCCTCGAAGAGGGGCGCGGCCGCGCCGCCCCGCGGATCGATGCGTGTCACCGACCAGACCACCTCGCGTCCAAAGGTGTAGCGCGTCACCCGGTGACTCACGAGGAGGAGGTCGCCGCGGTCGCCGAAGAGGGCGTCGGGAAGTCCGGTGCCGCCGTCGTTCAGGAGCTCCGTCCACCGCCCGTCGCCGGTGCGGCGCACCACGCGCGGTCCCTCTCCCGCGACGATAAGCCCGTTGTTGTCCCACGCCACCACCCGCGCCCAGTCGGTGTGGGCAAAGCCTTGGTGGTCGCCGCTGGCGAGGGTGACCACGTGCAGGCCGTGGTCGAGGTAGGCGAGACGGTCGCCGGCGGGCGAGAAGCAGAACGCGCCCTGGGGGGGCGAGCTTGCGCGGGCGATCCGGGCGACCTGCACGCCGGCGCGCCCCTGCCAGCGCGGCGGGTGGGCGAGGGGCGCACAGGCGGCAACGAAAAGCGCGAGGAGGAGAGGGAGGCGGCCCATCGGTGGAGGAGGATAGCTCGTCGCGACCCACGAACCGAGGCGGGGGTCCGACCCGGCGCGCGCCGCTTCACCTCGGCCATCTCCCGGAACGGGAAGGGGCGCAAACCATCGACCGGCTCATCGCCCCGTGGTGCTCGCCCATTGTCTCCCGCCCCCGTTCTTCTTCCCCCTGGCGGGAAGGGTCCCACCGCGAACGCCGGCCGAACCTTCTCTTTTCGACCCACGGGATGCGATGGTTGGCGCACGGCGTCGCCTTGTGGAGGGGAGGAGACGACGGGAGAGGAGCTCTCTATGGCAGACGAAGCGAAGTCCCCTTCAAACCAGTTATGCCGCGGTCTGGCGCGGCTGCTGGCGATCTCGGATGAGGACGTGGTGGCGGCGATGCGCACCATCCCCGGCTTTCTCGACATCACCCCCGGGGACTTTCGCGAGCTCTACGAGTTTGCCTACGCCCACGCGGTGAGTCGCCTCACCCACCGGTTGCTCGCCCGCCAGGTGATGGTGCGTGCGGTGGTGACGGTGGCGCCGGCGACGCCGCTCACCGAGGTGGCGGCGACCATGGCGCGGGCGGCGGTCTCCGGGGTGGTGGTGGTGGTGGAGGGGCGGCCGGTGGGGGTGGTCTCCGAGCGCGACTTCCTCACCCGCCTCGGGGGTGGTGAGGTAGAGAGCCTCATGGCGATCATCGCCGGCGCCTTCGGCGGTACGGGTTGTGCGGTGGGGTCGCTGAAGGAGGAGCGGGCGGAGGAGATTATGTCCGCGCCGGTGGTCACCGTGGAGGAGGCGCAGCCGTTGTGCGCGGTCGCCGACCTCTTCGCCACCCACCACATCAACCGGGTGGTGGTGGTGGATGGCCACGGCCAACTCGCCGGCATCCTCACCCGCCACGACCTGGTGCGCGCGATCTTCGGCAGCGCGGAGGTGATCTGATGCGGCTCGCCGACTACCTGGCGAAGATGCGCCCGACTACCACCTCTCCCCCGCGGGTCAAGCTGGCGGAGATTGGCTGGTCGTGGCTTGGCGCCTTCCTCGGCATCGGAGCGGTCGCCATCGTCGAGTACCACTTCCTTGCGGGTACCGACTACGTGATGGTGATCGGCTCCTTCGGGGCGTCGGCGGTCCTCATCTATGGCGCGATCAAGAGCCCGCTGGCCCAGCCGCGCAACGTTCTCGGCGGCCACGTGGTCTCGGCGCTGGTTGGCGTGGCGAGTTACCAGCTCTTGCACGGCTGGATGTGGGTGGCGTGCGCGGTGGCGGTGGCCACCGCCATCGCGGTGATGCACGCCCTGCGCTGCCTCCACCCGCCGGGTGGCGCCACCGCGTTGATCGCGGTGATCGGCGGCGCCAAGATCCACGCCCTCGGTTACCTCTACGCCCTCATCCCCGCGGGGCTCGGAGCCTTGGTGATGCTCATCATCGCGGTCTTGGTGAACAACCTCGCGCCCACCCGGCGCTATCCCGAGTATTGGTGGTGAGCGCGGTCGGCCCAGGTTCCGGTCCGCCGCCGCCGGTGGGCGAAGAGGACGGCTGGCTCTACCGCTACCGGGCGCGGGTGGTCTCCGTCTACGACGGCGACACCTGCACGGTGGAGATTGACCTCGGCCTCTCGGTCTGGCTGCGCGGCGAGAAGCTTCGCCTGGCACGGATCAATGCCCCGGAGGTGCGCGGCCGCGAGCGAGCCGCGGGGCTGGCGGCACGCGACTGGCTCAAGACACGGATTGCCGGCAAGGAGGTCGTCCTCCACACCTGGAAGGATCAGAAGGGGAAGTTCGGCCGCTACCTGGCCGAGGTTTGGCGCGCCGATGGCGACGGCTGGCTGAACATCAACGACGCGCTCGTCGCCGCCGGCCACGCGGTCTATCGCGACTACTGAGCGGTGGCCCCATCCGGAGCCGCGGCGCAATCCACGGACCCGTACGCGGCCAACTCCGGTATCGCGGTCTCCGGCGAGGTCGCGTCGGGCGCGGGCCGCGATCTCGCGCAGGCGGTCGATCTCCATCGCGAAGGAGCGCGCCGGCAGGTCGCGGAGGTTGGCGAGGGCACGGCCGTACTGGAACAACGCGGGGTGCGGCCGGCGCGCCATCGCGGCCCGCGCCCGCCGCGTCGCTTGATTCCCCAGCGCGGGGAGGGTCTCGCCGGCGCGCGGATCAGCGCCGGGGGGCGGGTGGATCCACCACCACCTCGACCTCGCCGCGGAGCCGGGCACGTTGGGCGCGCATGATCTGAAAGTTCTTCCCCTCCTCATCCTGGACCTGGAGGAGGAACTCGCAGTGCAGGCAGTCGGTGAACTTGTTGCCGAGGGTGGTGTGGCACGACGTCCCCTCGACCGCCCAGCAGGAGCGCCCGCCGTTGGCGCCGCCGTTGAGCCCGTCGAGGCGGCTCTCGATCGCCGCCGGACAGACTCCGAGGACGGCCGCGCGTGGTCCCCCTGGCTCGCGGCCACAGTGGCGGTGTTCCCAGCAGTTGTCCCGTGTCGCCATGGTCGAGTCTCCCCTCCATCACACACAAGAATGGCTATTCGGTTGCCTCGGTATTGGAGTCAAGGAGCGCGGGAGGTGCGGGCCGCATGCGTTTCACTCCCTAAGAAGACCGCGCCACCGCCGCGGTGGACGGGTGGCGACGGATCGCGCGGCGGCGCTTTTGTTGGCGCGGGCGTGGCGGTCGCGTGCCGCGTGGGTCGTCAGTGGCCCTTCGCCCCCAGAGGGGGGGAAGGGGTAGGCCCGCCGGTGCGCAACCGCTCGCGCATCCCGCCCATGAGCTGGAAGGTCGCCCCCTCCTCGTCTTGAACCTGGAGAAGAAAGTCGCAGTGCAAACACTCCAGAAACTTCGCGCCGATGGTCTCGAAGCAGACGGTGTCCTCGACCGCCCAGCAGGCACGGCCGCCGTTGGTGCCGCCGTTGATTCCGTCGAGGCGGCTCTCGATCGCCGCCGGACAGAGGCCGAGGGTGTTGACCTGTGCACCCCCCGGCTCGCGGCCGCAGTGGCGGTACTCCCAGCAGTTGGATCGTGCAGCCATGGCTGCGCTCCATTTCGGCACGGGTTTGGACGATTGCCTGGAGGCTTCTTCGGTGGGCGCGGTGGTGCGGTCAAGACTGCCCCCACGGCCGGCGGGCGGGCGCGGCGCGCACCGCCCCGGCGGTGAAGGGGTCCGGCTTGTCCCGGGCAGCGCGGGCGGTGGGTAGCGTCCCGCGCCAACGACCCCGGTCGAGTAGGCAGGGGCGGACGCGACGGGTAAGGTCAGGGCGCCTTTGGGAGCGTGTCGATGGGGAGACCTCTGGATGAACAGCCGTGGGTGATCGCCACCGCCTCCACTGTGGCGGCGGTGGCGATCAAGCTCAACGGCCTCACCCTGCGCTGGGAGGTGCAGGGGTGGGAGGCAGTAGCGGAGCTGGAGCGGCAGGGAGAGCCGTGCCTCTTCTGTTTCTGGCACAACCGGCTGCTGTACATCGGCTACCACCTCTGCCGGATCCCCCTCACCATGCTCATCTCCCGGTCGAAGGACGGCGCCTACATTGAAGCGTTGTCGCGGAGGTATGGGATCGAGGCGGTGCGCGGCTCGTCCACCCGTGGCGGCGCGCGCGCTTTGGTCGAGATGGTTGCGTTGGCGCGCGCCTCGACCCGCCACCTGGGGATTACCCCGGACGGTCCGAAGGGGCCGCTCTACGAGGTGCAGCCGGGGATCATCGCCCTCGCCCAGAAGAGCGGCCGGCCGCTGGTACCGGTCACTCTGTCGGCGACCCGTCTCCACCGCTTCGCCTCGTGGGACCGTTTCCTTCTGCCGCTCCCCTTTGCCCGTGTCCACCTCCGTTACGGCGCGCCGCGGGTGGTGGAGCCGGGACGCGCCGCCTTCGAGGAGGAGCGGCAGCGGCTGCAAAGCGAGCTGCGCCGCCTCACCCGCGAGGCAGACCAAGCCGCGGGTCAGCCGGTGGACCCGGAGTTGGAGGGCGGGGTTTGAACTGGCTGTCGCGCTGGCTCAGCTATCGCCTCACCCAGCCGGTGGCGGAATACGTCCCCTTTGCCCCCATGGAGACGGAGGCGGAATACGCCTGCCTGCGCCCCGGCGACGTCCTGTTGGTGGAGGGCGATCAGCGGGTCAGCGTGGTGATCAAGTACATCACTCAGTCCACCTGGTCGCACGCCGCCCTCTTCGTGGGCGCGGCGGGCGGAGAGGGGGGCGAGTTGGTGGAGGCGGATCTCTGTTGCGGCGTGCGGGTCGTCCCGCTGGAGCGGTACCGCAACTTCAACGTCCGCATCTGCCGCCCCGTGGGGCTGACCGACGTGGATTGCGCGAAGGTGGTGGCGTTCGTGATGGCGCGGGTCGGCCAGGGTTACGACCTGCGCAACGTCACCGACCTCGCCCGCTACATCTTCCCGGTGGGGGCGCGGCGCAGGCGCGGCCTCGCCACCCTCGGCAGCGGTGACGCCAGCCAGGCGATCTGCTCGACCCTGATTGCCGAGGCATTCCAGTCGGTGCGCTACCCAATCCTCCCCGAGCGGCTGACCGTGCGCGGCGGCGAGCGGTTCCGTATCCGCCACCACACCCTCTTCACCCCGCGCGACTTCGATCTTTCTCCCTACTTCCAGGTGGTGAAGCCGACCCTGGCGCGCGGCTTCGACTACCGGCAGGTGCGGTGGGTGGACCGCGACTCCCCCTGACTCCCGCCCTCCCCATCTCGCTGCTTTCGACTCGCATCCCGTGTACCTCCTCTACAACGCCCTCGCCCTCCTGGCCATCGGCCTCACCCTGCCGTACTGGGTGTGGCGCTACTTCACCACCCCCAAGTACAAGGAGGGGCTGCGCCAGCGTCTCGGTACCCTGCCGGCGGCGGTGGTGGCGGATCTTGCGGACCACCCCTGCCTCTGGCTGCACGCGGTGTCGGTGGGCGAGACGATGGCGGCCCTCGGCCTGGTGGAGGCGCTCCACCGGCGCTACCCGGAGCTGCGGGTGGTCTTCTCCACGGTGACCGCTACCGGCCAGCGGGTGGCGCGCGAGCGGGTGGCGTGCGCCGACCACGTGATCTACTTCCCCCTCGACCTGCCGTGGATGGTGCGGCGGGTGGTGGCGCAGCTTCGCCCGCAGCTGTTCGTGGTGATGGAGACGGAGATCTGGCCCAACTGCTTCCGCGAGCTCGGCCGGCGCGGGGTGCCCATCGTCATTGCCAACGGCCGCCTGTCACCGTCGTCGTTTCAAGGCTACCGCCGCCTGCGCTTTGTGATGCGCCGCGTACTGGCCCCGGTGACCCGCTTCGCCATGCAGTCCGAGGGCGACGGCGCGCGGATGCGCGCGATCGGCGCGGAGCCCTCGCGGGTGGTGGTCACCGGCAACGTGAAGGTCGACGAGGCGCGTGCGCTCCCGGACGCGGCGGCGATGGCGCAACTGGCAACGCGCATCGGGGGGCCAACGGCGGGACCGGTGTGGATCTGTGCCTCCACCCACGAGGGCGAGGAGGCGATCTGTCTCGACGCCTTCGCGCGGTTGCGCCCGCAGTGGCCGGAGCTGCGCCTCATCCTCGCGCCGCGCCACCCGGAGCGGTGCGACGCGGTGGACCGACTCCTGCGCGACCGCGGTATCGACTTCTTGCGCCTCTCCGCCGCCGGCGGCCGCTGGCACGAGCCGTGTCTGCTGGTCGACGAGGTGGGGTGGGTGATGCGCCTCTACGGCTACGCCACCGTCGCCTTCGTGGGCGGGTCGTTGGTCGCCACCGGCGGCCACAACCTGCTGGAGCCGGCGGCGTGGGGGGTGGCCTCCTGCTTCGGTCCGCACACCTTCAACTTCCCCGACATCACCGAGGGGCTCCTCGCCGCGGGCGGCGGGATCCGGGTGGCGGACGGGGCAACCTTGGAGCGCGAGACCCGCGCCCTCTTCGCCGATCCCGCGCGCCGGCAGGCGGTGGGGGAGGCGGCGCGGCGGCTGGTGGAGGCGAAGGGGGGGGCGGTGGCCCGCACCGTGGCGGTGGTGGCCGAGGCAATGGAGGCAAGGGGGTGACCCGCGCCCTGGTGGAGCTTCTCGGCGGGCGGCGCGCACCGCCCGCCTGGGCGTGGTTGGGGTTGCTGCTCTTGCGCGGCCTCGGCCACCTCTACGGCGCCGCCCAGTGGCTGCGTGCGGCCAGCTATCGCCACGGTTGGCCACACCGGTATCGCGCCCCGTGCCCGGTGATTGCGGTGGGCAACCTCGTCGCCGGCGGCACCGGCAAGACCCCACTGGTGGTGTGGCTGGCCGAGCGGCTCAGCCAGGCGGGCCACCGGGTGGCGGTGGTGAGTCGCGGCTACCGCCAACCGGGCCTGAGGCCGGTGACCGTGGTCTCCGATGGCCGTGGCCACCGCGATCGCCCGCCGGCGGCGGCGGACGAGGCGGCGATGGTGGCGGCGCGCCTGCCTGCGGTGGCGGTGGTCACCGCGCCGGTGCGCTGGCGGGCGATCGCGGTGGCGGTGAACGAGCTTGGCTGCGATTGCGTTGTTCTCGATGACGCCTTTCAACACCTGGCGGTGGCGCGTGATCTCGACCTCTGCCTCCTCGACGCGGATCACCCCTTCGCTAACGGCGCGGTCCTGCCCGGTGGGCTGCTGCGTGAGTACCCGGCCGCCCTGGGCCGCGCCGACCTCGTCATTCTCAGCCGCGCCGGGGGGGACGGCGGGGCGGCCGCGGTGGCGCGCCTCGCCCGCCGTTTTCCCGCCCTCGAAATGGTGGTCACCCGCCACGCGGTGGGGGCGGTGGTGCGCCTCGGCAACGAGGCGGCGGGGGAGCAGGCGGTGGCGGGCCGGCCCCTCGCCTGCCTGTGTGGCATCGCCCGGCCCGACGCCTTTCGCGCCACGGTGGTGGAGCTTGGCGTGGAGGTGGTGCGCCTCTTCGCCTTCGGCGACCACCACCCGTTCACCGCCGGCGACCTGCGCATGGTGGGCGAGGCGGCGGCGGCGGCGGGGGCGACGGGGCTCATCTGCACTGAGAAGGACGCGGTGAAGATCGACCCGGCCTGGTCGTCTCTGCCCATCTGGGTGGTGCGCCTGGAGCTGGAGGTGATCGCCGGCGGCGAGCTTTTGTGGCAACGGGTGACAGGCGCGGTGCGCCGCGCCGGGGGCGGTGGATTGGGCCCGGGGGAGGGGGAGACGGGAGGGGCAGGGCCAGGGGTGGCCGGGGCGGGGGTGGCCGGGGCGGGGGGGGTGGGGGGAGGTCGGCCGGGCGGGCCGGCGGTGCGGAAGCGGGGAGAGAGTGCTGACCCTCCGCGCCAACCGTCGGCCACCCCCTCCCCCGCACCGCCATCCCCGTCCGGAGCGTCCGGCCGCCCCGCCCTCTTGCTTGATCGCGACGGCACCCTCATCGAGGAACGCGACTACCTCTCCGATCCCGCTGGCGTCGCCCTCCTTCCCGGGGTGGCGGCGGCAATCGGGTTGGCGAACCGGGCCGGTTGGGTGGTGGTCGTCGTCTCCAACCAGTCGGGGATTGGGCGCGGCTACTTCGGCGAGTCGGAGGTGGCGGCGGTGAACCAACGGATCGAGCGGTTGCTCGCCGCCGAGGGCGCCCATCTCGACCGCCTCTACCACTGTCCCCACGCCCCGGAGGCTCGGTGTTCCTGCCGCAAGCCGGCGCCGGGGATGGCGCTCCAGGCGGCGGCGGAGCTTGGCCTCGACCTCGGCCGCTCGTTCGTCATCGGCGACAAGCCGGCCGACCTCGCCCTTGCCCGGGCGGTGGGGGCGACGCCCCTGTTGGTGCGCACCGGCTACGGCCGGGAGACCGAGGCGGCGGGCCCTGATGCAGCGCGCGTCTTCGCCGACCTCGGCGCGGCGATTCGTTGGGTGGTGGCCACGGTCGCGGCGCCTTTATGATTCATCCCGCGCTCGCCCGTCGCCGATAGGGGGACGGTGCCCACCCGCAACCAGGAGTCACCCATGGCCATGTTCAGCAAGCCCGACAAGTTCAACGATGTCGCCAAGCCCGCCGCCAGCCACGACGATGAGCTGCGCGAGCAGTTCCCGCGCAGCCAGCCGCACCCGGCGCGCTCCTTCGACAAGCCGCCGCGCGCCACCCTCGGCAAGACCGTGACCATCGAGGGCGGGGTGAGCGCCAACGAGGACCTGGAGATCCTCGGCCGGATCAAGGGCCACGTGGCGGTCGCCGGCCACACCCTGACGGTGGGCGAGGAGGCGGTGATTGAGGCGGACGTCCACGCGAGCACGGTGGTGGTGGAGGGCGAGGTCCACGGTCCGATCGAGGCGGAGGAGCGACTGGAGATCGCCGCCGGCGGCGTGGTCATCGGCGACGTGAAGGCGCCCTCCCTGGTGATTCGTGACGGCGCCACCCTGAAGGGCAGCGTCGAGATGGACGCCACCCATCGCTCCGCTCCGCCGGCGAAGAAGAAGGCGCCAGAGCCGAAGCAGTCGCCCTTCAAGGTGGCCGCGGAGAAGGGGTCCGAGACCGAGGTGGCGGCAGGCTGATGGCGCTGGCCCCTCCCTTGGAGGTTGTGGCCAGAGCTCGTGGAGGGTTCCGCCGCCCCGCCACCGGCGCCCGGTCAGCGCGCCATGTGGTGGCGGCGCGTGACACACCGTGCCTTCGCCCGCCCCCCTGTGGCACCGTGGTTGGCCACCATCCAGGCCGCCCGCGGCCGTGACGCTCAAGTACCCGCTGACCCACCCACTCTTAGGAGAACGTCCATGTCCCTCATGTCCATGCGCAGAGCCAAGCCCGTCGCCTTCGTGTTGATCTTTACGATGCTGTGGATCGGGATGCCGCCCGCGGCGCGGGCCGCGGTGATTCCTACCGGGCAGGCGATCGCCCTGCAGGAGCACGCGGCCATCCCCTCCGGCGTGGCCGCGGCCTTGGCGCGGGAGGAGGTGCGCGCGCAGTTCGTCGCTCTCGGGGTGGCCCCATCCGAGGTGGAGCATCGGTTGGCCGCGTTGAGTGACGGTGAGCTCGCGCGCCTCGACCACCACCTGGCGGCGTTGCCGGCGGGGGGCGATGCCATCCTCGGGGTACTGGGGGTGGTCCTGGTGGTGCTGCTCGTCCTGGAGATGGTCGGGGTCATCGACATCTTCAAGAAGTTCTAGGGGTCGGTCGGATCTTGTCGATCGTGGCGCGGGGGGGCGGGCGCGAGTCCGGATCGCTCTTGGTTCGTCGCGCTACAGGCGGCGAGGGGACGAAGAACCGGGCCCGCTCCGGCCCCACCCTCCGGCTCCACCCTCCGCGGCGGGGGCGGTGGCCGAGGTGGCCGGCGCTCAGCCTGGCGATGGTGCTGGCGTTGGCCGGGTGCGGCGGCCACGGTGCAGCCCACGCGCCGGCGCGGGCGGGCAACGCCGGGGTACCGCTCGCCGTGGAGCTGACCGCGACGCCGTTCTTCCCTCAAGAGGCGTACCAGTGCGGCCCGGCGGCCCTGGCCACCGTGCTGCGCGCCTCCGGGGTTGATGTGTCGCCCGGGGAGCTGACCCCGCAGCTCTATCTGCCAAAGCGGCGGGGCAGCCTGCAACTCGAGCTGCTGGCGGCGAGTCGGCGCCACGGCCGCCTGCCGTACCCGATCGAGGGCGGCCCCGCCGAGCTGGTGGCCGAGCTGGAGGGCGGCCGTCCGGTGTTGGTCATGCAGAACATCGGCCTGGCCCTTTGGCCCGTGTGGCACTACGCCGTGGTGGTGGGGCTGGACGAGGGGCGGGACGAATACCTCCTGCGCTCGGGGGGGCGGGAGCGGCTGGCGATGGCGGGGTCCCGTTTTCTCCGGAGCTGGCGGCTGGCGGGCCAGTGGGGGTTGGTGATCCTGCGGCCCGGTGAGCTGCCGGCCCGTCCCGACCGGACGCGCTACTTGAAGGCGGTCGCCGCCCTGGAAGGGGGAGGACAACCGGCGGCGGCGCGTGTCGCCTATCGCGCGGCTTTGGAGCAGTGGCCGGGGGAGGCGGTGGCGCGCCTTGGCCTCGGGAACGTGGCCCTGGCCTTGGGGGAGGCCCACGAGGCGGAGGGGATCTACCGCCAGCTCCTCGACGACGACCCGGGCAACGCCAGCGCCCGCAACAACCTCGCCCAGGCCCTCGCCGAGCAGGGCTGCTACAGCGCGGCACTGCACGAGATCGATAGGGCCCGCGCCCAGGCCGGTGAGGGGGCGCCGTTGGCGGAAGTGCTCGCCCAGACCCGCAGCGAGATCGTCATCCGGGCAGCCCAAGAAGGGGGAGAGGGCGACTGTCGCGGCCACGACCCGTAGCCGTCGCCGCGGCCCAGGTCGCGCCCGTCGCGGCGGCGAACCCTCGGAGCCTGTCGGACTTTGGCGATCGTGGGCCGCGACTCGGGCCCCGTTGTTCGTGTCATCGCCCCGCGTAGCGCTACGAACGGCTCTCCCTCCGGGCTCGAGCCCACTTCTTCTCGGCCCACGATCGCCAAAGTCCGACAGACTCCTCGCGTCCACCCGGAAGCGACTCTTCGATGGGGGAGCCCATTCGGGTGTTCAGAGTTTTAGGTCCCTCGTGGTGTTCGCGGCGAAGGGTACGTGCACAGCCGCGCCCGCGCCTCTTTCCGGGGCAAGAAAATCGTTGCCCAGGTCCGTGCTTGACCGGGTGGAACGTGGAGGGTGAACTGGGCGCGGCCGGTGGTGCGGCGTGATCGGACGCGCACCAAGGAGGTGATCGATGGGACGACAGCGGCGTTCGGTACCCCTCGTGCAGCGCCGGCGCAGTGCGCCCGGCGTGGCGCCTGGCACTGTCTCCATCGACCCGCAGGCGCACCCTTCGCGGCTTAGCGTCATCACCTACAACGCGGAGGTTGCGGAGGAGCACGCGGTGGCGGACGTGGCGAGGGTCGGCCCGTTGCGCCGTGCGGATCGCATCATCTGGGTCGCCGTGGAGGGGCTGGGCGACGCCCACGTCTTGGAAGAGTTGGCGCGCCTGTTCAGGCTCCACCCCCTCGCCCTGGAGGACGTGGTCAATGTCCACCAGCGGCCGAAGGTCGAGGCGTACGACGACCACCTCTACTGCGCGATGCGCATGTTCGGCTTGGAGCGGGGGGAGCTGGATGTCCAGCAGGTCAGCCTCTTCATGGGGGAGGGGTTCGTCCTCACCTTGGAGGAGCGGGCGTGCGGTTGCCTCGACCCGGTGCGGCGGCGTTTGTTGCAGGCTGGCCCGGGTCGGCTGCGCCGCTCCGGCGCCGATTACCTGGCGTACACCGTGCTCGACGCCGTCGTCGATCGTTACTTCCCGGTGTTGCATGCCTTGGCCGAGCGGCTGGAGGAGCTGGAGGATCGGGTCCTCGACCCGGCGCGGCAGGAGCTGATCCCGCACATCCACCACGTGCGTCGCGAGCTTCTCCTTGTGCGGCGTTCGGTGTGGCCCCTGGGCGAGGCGATCAGCCGCTTGCTGCGCGAGGAGGCGGAGGCCGACTTCATCTCCGCCGCCCTGCGCCCCTACCTGCGTGATCTCCACGACCACACGATCCAGCTCAAGGAGGGGTTCGACCTGTGCATCAGCATGGTGGAGGGGCTGATGGAGGCGTACCGCTCGGCGGTCACCATGCGGGCCAACGAGGTGATGCGGGTGCTCACCGTGTTCGCATCGTTTTTCCTGCCCCTGAGCTTCGTCGCCAGCCTCTACGGGATGAACTTCAACCCCCGCACCTCGCCCCTCAACATGCCGGAGCTGGATTGGTACTTCGGCTATCCGCTGGTGCTCGTGGTGATGGCCGCGATTGGGGGCGGCCTGCTGCTCTACTTCCAGCACAAGGGTTGGCTTGGCGGGCCGCCGCGGGGCGGGGAGGGGGCCGGTACGCCAGGCGGAGACGATGCGAAGGGTAAGCGGCGTGGCTGAGCCCCCGCCGCGAATGGTGCCGGTGCCCTTGTGGGCAGACACTGCCGCGTAGGTGCGCCGCCCCCGCCAGGGCGATCGCCGATCCGCCGCCCCCGCCGGGCAAGGAGGCGCCGGCCGCGTAACTTGGCGGTCGGGCTGGCTCCCGCCCCCGGCGCGTGCGTGTAACAATGGCCCATGGCCGAGGTGGAGCAGACGACGGGGGCGGGGGTGGCCGACATCGCCCCACCGCCCGCGGCGCCGGAGGGGCGGGGAGGGCGGCGAAACACCGTCCGTGACTCGTCCCTTGCGGTGGTGGCGGTGCGGGTGGCGCGGGCCTTCAACCACGACCAGGTTTTGCTCCACGCCTCGGCGCTGACCTACGTCACCCTCCTCTCCCTGGTCCCCTTCCTCGCCCTCGCCTTCGCCATCCTCACCGGCCTTGGCGTGCCGCGGCGCCTGGAGCCGTGGATCATGGGGCGGATCTCCGCCGGTTCGGAGGAGGTGGCGCAGCGGATCCTCGGCTACATCGACAACCTCAAGGTGGCCTCCCTCGGGACCGCCGGGGTGATTGGCCTGCTGGTCACCGTGGTGTTGGTGATGGGCAACATCGAGCGCGCCTTCAACCACATCTGGGGGGTGGGCCGGCCGCGACCGTGGCCGCGCAAGTTCGCCGACTTCCTCTCCGTAGTCCTGGTCTTCCCCTTTCTCATCCTCGCCGCCTCCTCGCTCAACGCCCTCTTCGAAGGTGCACCACCGGCGGTGGTGGGTGGCGCGGCCGGCCCCCTGTGGAGCGAGGTCGGGCGGTTGATCCTGCGCGGCGCGCCCCACCTCTTCGTGATCACCGCCCTGACCCTCCTCTACATCTTCATGCCGAACACCCGCGTCCGCTTCACCGCGGCGGTGGCTGGCGGGGTGGTGGCGGGGGTGATCTTGGAGGTAACCCAGGCCCTCTATTTCCACTTTCAGATCGGCGCCGCCCGGTACAACGCCATCTACGGTGCGATCGCGCAGTTGCCGGTCTTCTTGGTGTGGATCTACCTGTCGTGGGTGGTCACCCTCCTCGGGGCGGAGGTGGCGTGGGCGGTACAGATGGAACACGGCCGGCGGCGCGCCGGCGGGGTCGATTTCCCGCCTGCCTCGCCCCTCGAGTGCCTCCACATCGAGCTCCTCCGCCTGGTGGCGCAGCGCTATCAGAGGGGCGAGGGGGCGTCGGCGATGGCGCAGATCGCCACCCTTACCGGTCTGCCGCCGGCGAGCTGCGCGGCGCTCCTCGATGGCCTCACCGATGCCGGCTTGCTCCTTTCCGATGGCGGCGATCCCGCGGGCTACGTGCCGGCCAGGCCGCCGGATACCCTCACCCTCCACGAGGTGCGCACCCGCCTCTTGCCGCACCTGCCGCCCGCCCTTGGCGAGGCGATCGCCCCCCACCTCGCCGGCGCCCTGGGCAGGGGCGACGCGGTGGTGGCATGGCGCACCGTGCTGGCGGAGCTGTTGACGCCGCCCGCGGAGTAGATTGTCTCCACCCCGTCTCCACCCCGTCTCCACCCCGACGCCACGAGCTCTCCCATGTCCGCGACCGCCTCCACCATGCTCCCCCTGGGGACGCCCGCTCCAGACTTCGACCTGCCCAACGTGGCCGGCGGCCGCCTCTCCCTAGCCGATTCCATCGGCCGGTCGCTGCTGGTGATCTTTCTGTGTCGCCACTGCCCCTTCGTGGTCCACGTGGCCGGGGAGCTGGCCCGCGTCGGCCGCACCTATGGCGACCGGGTGGCGATTGTCGCCATCTCGGCGAACGACGCGGACGCCTACCCCGACGACGCCCCTGCCTCCCTGGCGAAGGCGGCGGCGGCGTGGGGCTGGCCCTTCCCGGTCCTCCATGACGCGAGCCAGGCGGTCGCCAAGGCGTACCACGCTGCCTGCACCCCGGACTTCTTCCTCTTCGATGCGGGCCACCGGCTTGTCTACCGCGGCCAGCTTGACGACGCGCGCCCTGGCAATGGCGTCCCGGTGACCGGCAAAGATTTGCGCGCGGCGCTCGACGCCTGCCTTGCGGGACGGCCGTGCGCGGCGGTGCAGCGGCCGTCGCTGGGCTGCAACATCAAGTGGCGGCCGGGGAACGAGCCCGCCTACTTCGGCTGAGCGCCCCCCTCGCCAGTAACCCCCGGAGACTCCACTCTCCTCTCGGTGGGGCCCGCGGCTTGGTCGTGGCTACCGTGGTTCCTGCAACCCGTGGAGATTCCGCCGCCGTGTCTGTCCTCGATCGCATCCTGTCGACCACCCGCGCCGGGGTGGCGGAGCGCAAGCTCCGCACCCCGGAGGCGGAGCTGCGCGCGCGTCTCGCGGAGCTGGGGCCGTGCCGCCCCTTTTTGGAGGCGCTGCGCCGGCCTCCCGGGGCGCCGATCCGCGTCCTCGCCGAGATCAAGCGCCGCTCGCCCTCGCGCGGGGAGATCCGCCCCGGGGCGTCGCCCGAACAGGTGGCCCGCGCCTACCACGCGGCGGGGGTGGCGGCGATCTCGGTCCTCACCGACCAGCCCTTCTTCGATGGCCGCCTGGAGTTTCTTGCCCGGGTTCGCGAGGTGGTGCCCCTGCCCCTGCTGCGCAAGGATTTCCACGTGGACCCGTACCAACTGGTGGAGGCCAGGGTGGCGGGCGCGGACGCGGTGCTGTTGATCGCCGCGGCCCTCCAGGGCGACCAGCTCACCGACCTCGTGGCCCTCGCCGGGGAACTCGGGATGGCCGCCCTAGTGGAGATCTGGGCGACAGACGAGGTGGAGCGGGTCGCCGGCCTCCCCCTGGTAGGGATCAACCACCGTGACCTCCACACCCTGAAGATCGACATGTCGATCACCGGCCGGTTGCTCGCCGGCGGCCTGCGCGCCTCTCTCGCCCCGCGCGCGGTGGTGGTGGGCGAGAGCGGCATCGACTCGCCCGCGACCGTGGTGCGGATGGCCGCCCTTGGCCTCGACTGTCTGCTGGTGGGCACGACCCTGATGGCCGCCCCGGACATCGGCGCCCGGGTCCGCGAGCTGTTCGCCGGCCCGCGCTAACCCGGCCGGGGGTGGAGCCGCCATGCGCTTCGATCCCCCGCTGATCGCGGCGACCCTGATCCGCCGCTACCACCGTTTTCTCGCCGACGTGCGCCTGGCGAGCGGTGCGGTGGTCACCGTTCACTGCCCCAACCCGGGGCGGATGGCGGGCTGCTGTACGCCGGGCAGCCCGGTGCGGTTTGCCGACAGCGGCAACCCGAAGCGCAAGCTGCGGTTTACCTGGGAACTGGTTCACACCGGCATTACCTGGGTTGGGGTGAACACCCTGCGGGCGAACGCGATCGTCCGCGAGGCGCTTGCGGCGGGGGTGATCATCGAACTCGCCGGCTATCCCGAGGTTCGCCCCGAGGTGCGTTACGGGGCCCACAGCCGGGTCGATTTCCTCCTCACCCGCGGTAGCTCGCGCTGCTACGTCGAGGTGAAGAACGTCACCCTCGCCACGGCAGGCTGCGCCATGTTCCCCGACGCGGTGACTGGGCGCGGCCTCACCCACCTCCACGAGCTCGCCAAGCGGGTCGCGGCGGGCGACCGGGCGGTGATGGTGTATCTGGTGAACCGCGACGACTGCGACCGCTTCGCCCCCGCCGCCCACATCGACCCGGCCTACGCCGCGGGGCTTGCCGAGGCGGTGGCGGCGGGGGTCGAGGTGGTGGTCTACGCCGCCCGCGTGCGTCCGGCGCGGATCACGGTGGCACGGCGGATCCGCCATGTCCGCGTCGAATGACGACGCCGTCCGGGGGGGGCAACTCCACCCTCGGAGCCGGTCGGACTACGTCCCGATCGACGACGGAACCCACGACGCCACCCGAAAGGCTGACCTCCATCCACCGCCGTTCAGGGGGGCCAACAGCAGAGGATAGGGCTACCCCCGGCCCCCGTGGCCGAGGTCGCCAGTGGCGCAGGTGGTCGCCGGTAGCTGGGGTCATACCGTCAGCGCGGCGTGGGGCCGCCCGATCCGCCTACCTCTTGCGGCCATCGCCATCAGGACCGGCGCGACCAGCAAGATAGCCGACGGCTCCGGCGCCGCCACGTAGCTGTAGGCCACGGAGACTGTGCCGCTATAGCTCTCGTTCAGGACGAAGGTCTCGATTTGAGGAAAGAAAAGCGGGATCGAAGTGGTCTCTCCCGGCCTAGGCGGGCTAACCGGCATTGAGCCGAATGCCATGTCCGCGACCTGACTCGGATACAACTCAATCCCCACCATGCCGAGGCCGGTGAAGAGGTCGCGGGTCGATTGGGATGCTTCGGAAAAGAGGGCGTCGTTGGTCGTGAAGTCGAGGAGATGGGTCGTCTCGTCCGGCCCACCGTTATGGCCATTGGGACCATCGCCATCGTCCGCCACCGTAATCTGGACGGTGGCCGAAGCGGGGGAAGCGGGGGAGGTGAGCCCAAACACGAACGGGGCAATGAAGAAGGGTGGCGGTGCCACCGCCGGGCCGTATGCAGTGAAGCCAAAGGAGACATTGTGGTTGAGTGTGAATGGGGAGAAGCCGTAGGTGTCGGCGTCGTCGTAGTCGATCAGCATCTCCTGGCTGAGAGTCAGATTGGTGAGTCGTACGGCCACGTTGGTGAGGGTGCCGAGGCCGGGGTTGAACTGAGCAAAGGAGACGGGTCCGCTCACCTCCGAGAAAGAAATGCTGTCAGTGATGATTTCCGCCGTCGCCGCCGTCGCCGCCGTGGCCGCCGTGGTGGCGAGCGCGGCGACGAACATTCCTAACTGCCCAACCACAACCAGATTGTTTTTCATGCTTGCCTCTTCAAAAAGTTGGGGTGCAACACTTGCTTGTGCAATGTAGCTGGGGTCACCAATGTAGCTGGGGTCACAATAGCTGGCAATAGCTGGGGTCAGGTCTTGCCTTACGACACCCTCCATCCAGTTGGCGGGGGACGGTGACGGAGGCACCCATCAAGGGATAACGCCAAGCGACCCGGCAAGTTGCCACTTTGCAGGACTGACCCCACGGCGGGCCGCGGCGGGACGCCGTGGCACGGTGCCTGGTGAGCACTTGGGCGGGTCTGGTCACCGCTTGAACATCCGCTCGATCTCGTCCGCGTATAGCTCGGCGATGACGTTGCGGCGCATCTTCAGGGTGTGGGTGAGCTCGCGGCCGACCGCGAACTCGCGGGTGAGGAGGCGGAAGCGGCGCACCTGTTCGAAGGGTTTGAAGCCGGCGGCGGCGGAGACGTGGGCGCGCAGCTCGCGGGCGAAGAGGGCGCGCACCGCCTCATGGCGGACCGCCTCTTGGAGCTCGCCACAGGCGAGTCCTGACTCGGTGCAGAAGGCGGCGAGCTGGTCGCGGTTGGGGACGATGAGGGCGCCGATCTGGTGGCGGTCTTGGCCGACCACCATCACCTGGCTGATGTAGGGCGAGGCGGCGAGGGCCGACTCGATGGGGACCGGCTCGATGTTCTCGCCGCCGAGCAAGACGATGGTGTCCTTCGCTCGGCCGGTGATGGCCAGCTCGCCGGTCACGGTCAGGCGACCAAGGTCGCCGGTGTCGAGCCAGCCGTCCTTGTCAAGGACCTTGGCGGTCGCCTCGGGCCGCTTGTAGTAGCCGCGCATCACCTGCGGGCCGCGCACCTGGACGATGCCGATCGCGCCCTGCTCCACCTCCTTCCCACCCTCGCTAACGATGCGCAGCTGGGTCTCTGGGATCGGCGGCCCGACGGTGCCGGGCACCGGCCGTTCGGGAAGGCGGACGGCGATCACCGGCGCGGTCTCGGTGAGGCCGTACCCTTCGAGGATGGTGAGCCCGACGGCGTCGTAGAAGCGGTCGACGTGGGCGGGGAGGGCACCGCCGCCGGAGACCGCCGCCTTCAGTAGCCCGCCGGTGCGCTGGCGGATCGGCTCGAACTTGGCGTAGGCGACGCGGTAGAGGGGCGCCCAGAGGGCCGCTCGCGCCGCCGCCCCCACCTGCCGCGCCTTGGAGCGCAGATAGCCATGCTCCACGAAGCGGGCGTCGTCGCCGGCGGCGATCCGCGCCAGCGTTCGGTAACGCTCCGCCGCCGCCAGAAGGGCGCGGAAGAGGAGTGCCTTCATCCGCCCCTCCTGCGCCACCTTCGCCACCACCTTGTCGTAGATCGACTCCCAGATGCGCGGCACGCTCGCCATGTAGGTGGGCCGTTCGAGCTGGAGGTCGGCGGCCACCTCTTTGATCGTGGTGTAGGCGGTGGAGCAGCCGTTGGCGATGGCGATGTACTCCACCGCCCGCTCGAACGAGTGCCACGGCGGCAGCAGGGTGAGGAAGCGGTCCTCGGGGGTGAACTGGATGACCTGCGGCACCATGTTCACCTGGTGCAGGAGGTTGGCGTGGGTGAGCTCCACCCCCTTGGGCTCGCCGGTGGTGCCCGAGGTGTAGATGAGGGTGGCGAGGGCGTCTCCGGTCAAAGCCGCCAGCCGCTCGGCCACCCGGTCCTTGCCCTTGGTGCGCCGGAGGGCGCCGCGCCGCACCAGCTCGTTGAAGCAGATCACCCCCTTGCCGCCATCCGTGAACTGCTCGTCGAGGATGATCACCGTTGCCAGTTTTGGCAGCCGGTCGCGGATCGCCTCCACCTTGGCGAGCTGTTCGGCGTCTTCCAAAAAGGCGACCGCGCAGTCGGCGTGGGCGAGGATGTAGGCGATCTCCTCGGCGGTCGAGTCGGCGCCGCGCGGCACGTCCGCGGCGCCGGCGTGGAGGGTGGCGAGGTCGGCGAGGATCCAGCCGAGGCGGTTGTCGGAGATCAGGCCCACGTGGTCGCCGCCCTGCACCCCGAGGTCGATGAGGCCGGCGGCGAGATCGCGCACGGTTTCGTCGAGCTGGCTGAAGGTGATCGCCCGGAAGATCGCCCCCTCTTTGATCTTGAAGGCGGGCCGTCCGCCGAAGCGGGCCACGGTGGCGGCGAACATCTCCGGGATGGTGTGGAACATGGGCGGTAGCTTGCCCGCCGGCGGAGGCGTGTCAATACGCCCTGGCGGGGGGTAGCGGTGGTTTGCCAACGTAGCCCGCATGGCGACCGCGGGCAGGGCGCAACTTTGGTGCGGGTGCAGGGTTGATAGGGGGGTGACCGGCCGCAACCTTCGATTCGCCGGGAGGACAGGGTGATCGGCCGCGATCTCGATACCCACGCGATGCTCCGTTTCCAGCGGGGCGATGAGGCAGGATTTGTGGAGCTCTTCCGCCGCCACCACCATCCCATGGCCCAGTACCTCTACCGCTTCACCGGTTCCAACGCGCGCGCCGAGGAGCTGGTGCAGGACTGCTTCTTGCGCGTCTACCGGGCGCGCGCCTCCTACCAGCCGGAGGCGAAGTGGCGGACCTGGGCGTATCGCATTGCCACCAACCTCGCCCTCAACGAGCTGCGCCGGCGCGAGCACCACGCTGGCCACGTGGCCACTGGCGAGGAGGGGGAGGAGGGGCGGGTGGTGGTGGTCGACCGGGGGGCGGCGGGTGCGGACCAGCAGGCCGAGGCGGCGGAGCTTGTTGATCGCCTCCACGCCGCCCTCGCCGCGCTTCCTGAGAACCAGCGCACCGCCTTTCTCCTCGCCCAGGTCGAGGGGTTCCGCTACCAGGAGATCGCCCAGGTCTTGGAGGTGAGCGTGGGAGCGGTGAAGTCCCTCATCTTTCGCGCCCGCGACCAGCTCAAGGCGGCGGCGCGCGATCTCCTTCCGGAGGCGTACCGATGATTGAGCCCACGCCCGAACCCAAGCGGGACCCGCCGCACGCGACCCCTCCTCGTGGTGGGCGGCCGGCGGCGGATCCAACCCGCCGTTTTCCTGCTCCGTGCGGCCACCCGCGCGCCCCCCTGTCACTGTTCCTCGACGGCGAGGCGGGGCTGCTCCTCTCCCTGCGCCTGCGCTGGCGGCTGGCACGCTGTGGCGCGTGCCGCGCGGCCTTGGCCGAGCTGGCCGGGGCCGATCGCCTGGCGGCGGCGCTGGCGATGGCGGTGGACCCGGCGGCGGAGCAGCGGCTGCTGGCCCGCGCCCGCGCCCTCGCCGCGCCCGTGGTCGTCGCACCCGCGCGGCGACCGCGGCTGCGGGTGGCCCTGCCCGTGGCCGCCTCCGTCGCGCTGGTGGTGGTGGCGGCGGTGGTGGGCGAGCGCCTTTTCGCGCCGCCGCCGGAGAGCACCCTGGTCGCGGAGCTGCCGCTCTTCGAGGAGATGGAGCTCATCGCCGAGCTGGATCTAGTCCGCCACCTGCACGAGGTCGAGGAGGTGCGCCTTGATTGAGCTGGCCCTGGTCCTGTGGCTGCACGGCGGTGCGCCCGCCGGCGCCGCCGACCTGGCTCCGCCCAGCGGGGTCTTGGCCCCGCCGCCGCCGAGCCGCGCGGAGGTGGCGGAGATCCTGCGCCTGCGCGCCCTCCTCCAGCAGCTCGACCTCCTCCAACAGATGGAGGCGGCGGAGGCGCTGCCCCTGCTCGAATCGCAAACCCACGAGGTGGACGATGAACGCTAGGCCTTGGATCGCGTGGCTCCTGCTTCTCACCCTGGTCGCCGCCTTGCCGGTGGTGGCGGAACCCCCGGCCGCGAGTCCGCCGGCGGAGGAGCAGTGGGAGCAGATCCCGGCCGAGGAGCGGGCTTTACTCTTGCAGGAGTACCGCCGCTTCCAGGGGCTCGACGCCGCCGAGCGCGCGCGGGTTCTGCGCAACTTCGAGCACTGGCAGTCGCTGGCGCCGGACCAGCGCCAGGAGATTCGGGGCAACTTTGAACGGTTCCGCAAGCTGCCGCCGTGGCGGCGGCAGGCGATCCTTCGCCGCTATCGCGCCTGGCAGGCGTTGCCGCCGGCGGAACGGGAGGCCCTGCGTGGCCGCTTTCGGGAGATGAAGAAGATGGACCCGGATCAGCGCCAGCGGTTGGAGCGCCAGTACCGGCAGTGGAAGCACCAGCACAAGTGAGACCGCGGGTGCGCGCTCCGAGCCGCGCCCGCCCTTGCCTGCTTCCGGCCGGTGCCCCCCTTGGGTACTCTCTGCCGCTCAACCGGAGGAGGCAGACGATGAAAAAGCTCGTAGGCAAGGTGGTGGTGGCCATGGGCGGCGGGCCCACCGCGGTGATCAACCAATCCCTCGTGGGGGCGGTGCTGGAGGCGCGCAAGTTTCCCGAGGTGGAGCACGTCTACGGCGCCCTGCACGGGGTGACCGGGATCATCAACGAGGAGTTCGTCGACCTCACCCAGGAGACCACCCACAACCTGGAGCGGGTGGCCCAGACGCCGTCGTCGGCGATCGGCTCGACCCGCGACAAGCCGGACGCGCCCTACTGCCAGGAGATCTTCCGGGTCCTGAAGGCGCACGGCGCGCGCTACTTCTTCTACATCGGCGGCAACGACTCGGCGGACACGGTGCGGATCGTCAACGACGAGGCGAAGAAGGCGGACTACGAGTTCCGCGCCATCCACATCCCGAAGACGATCGACAACGACCTGATGGTGAACGACCACTGCCCCGGCTATCCGTCGGCGGCGCGCTTCGTGGCCTCTGCCTTCATCGGCACCAACATGGACAACCGCGCCATCCCCGGCATCTACATCGGGGTGGTGATGGGGCGCCACGCCGGCTTTCTCACCGCCGCCGCGGCCCTCGGGCGCAAGTACCCGGACGATGGCCCGCACCTGATCTATCTGCCCGAGCGTGCCTTCGCGGTGGATCACTTCCTCGCCGACGTGAAGCGCGTTTACCAAGAGCACGGTCGCTGCGTGGTGGCGGTAAGCGAGGGGGTGGTGGACAAGGAGGGGGTGCCGATCGCGGTGCGCCTGGCGAAGGAGTGCGAGACCGACGCGCACGGCAACGTCCAGCTCTCCGGCACCACCGCCCTGGGGGATCTCCTGGCGGCGCAGGTGAAGGACCACCTGAAGATCAAGCGGGTGCGCGCCGACACCCTTGGCTACCTGCAGCGCTCGTTCATCGGCTGCGTCTCCGACGTCGACCAGCGCGAGGCGCGCGAGGTGGGGGAGAAGGCGGCGCAGTTCGCCCTGTGGCACAACCGCGACGGCTCGGTGACCATCCATCGCACCGGCTTCTATTCGGTGGACTACCGCCTCTCGCCCCTGCACGAGGTGGCGGCGCACACCAAGTTGATGGCCGACGAATTCATTGCCCCGTCGGGCACCGATGTCACCGAGGCCTTCATCCTCTACCTCCGGCCGCTGTTGGGGTCCGGGATGCCGGCGCCGAGCCGGGTGCGCGCGCCACGGGTGGACAAGCTCCTCCACCCGAGTACGAAGTAGTAGAAGGTAGACAAGGGTCGGAGGCTGCCCACCCACGGTGCGGATGCCTCCCTTCCTCCCCCCCCCCCCCCCCCCCCCCCCCCCCCCCCCCCCCCCCCCCCCCCCCCCCCCATGTCCCTCCTCCACGCCCTCCTCCTGGGTCTCATCCAGGGGCTTGCCGAGTTTTTGCCGATCTCCTCTTCCGGCCATTTGGTGATCGCCCAGCAGAGGATGGGGCTCGCGGGGCCGCAGGTCGCCTTCGACGTGCTGCTGCACCTCGCTACCCTCCTGGCGGTCTTCCTCTACTTTCGGCGCGACTTGGCCCGCCTGCTCGGGTCGCTGTGGCCGGGCGGCGACCCGGCCTCCCGGCGGGTGGTGGGGTTGATCGCGCTCGCCACGATTCCCACCGGCCTCCTCGGTTTGACCATCGACCATTACGGCAAGCAGCTCTTCGAGTCCGCCCCCTTTTCTGCCGCCATGCTCTTGGTCACCGGCCTCCTCCTGCTGCTGGCGGAGCGGACCCGGCCGGGGCGGGTTGCGATGGAGGGGGTGTCGTGGGGCAGGGCGTGGCTCATCGGCGTGGTCCAGGGGATCGCGGTCCTGCCCGGGATCTCGCGCTCCGGCTCTACCATCGCCGCCGGGCTGGCGCTGGGAATGGACGCGGTGGCCGCGGCGCGCTTCTCCTTCCTCCTCTCCATCCCGGCGATCCTCGGGGCGGTGGTTCTGGAGGGACGCGACATTGCCTCCGCCGCGACCACCGGCGGCTCTTGGGTGGCGATGGCCGCCGGTGGAGGGGTCGCCTTCGCCAGCGGCCTGGCGGCGATCCATCTGCTCTTGAAGCTCCTCGCTCGCCGGCGGTTGTGGCCCTTCACCCTCTACTGCTGGGTGGTGGGCGGGGTGGTGTTGGTGGCCGGCTGAGGCGCCCCCCTTTTCACTCGCCGCCGCCTGTTCTCTACTCCGTCTTGCCATGGCACGGGTGACGAGGTTGACGGAGGCGGCGGCGGCGTCAGGCCCACCGCGCCGGCTGGACGAGGCGGTGGCGATCCTCTTCCTCGGCCTCTTTCTGCTGCTGCTGGCGGCGCTCCTCTCCTACTCGCCCACCGACCCCGCCTTCGGGGTGGCGGCGCCGGAGCGGGTGGGCAACGTGGTGGGGATGGTGGGGGCGTACACCGCCGGGGCGGTGATGGAGTGGCTCGGCGGCGCCGGCTATCTCCTCCCCGTCGGGCTGCTGGTGGCGGCGATGAACCGGTTGCGCGGCCACCACCTGCACGGCCGGCGCGCCGCCGCCCACGCGACGGCGTCGCTCGCCCTCCTCCTGGCGGTGGCCGCCCTCTTGCACATGGGAATCTCCGGGGAGGGCCAGCCCCAGCCGGCGGGGCTGGTCGGCGAGATGGGGGGACGAGCGATCACCGTCGCCTTCGGCCCCCTCGGCGGCTACGTGGTGGCGCTCACCGTGGCGGTGTTGGCCCTGATGGTGGTGAGTCGGCTGTCGCTCGTTGGCCTGCTGGCGACTGGCTGGCGCGACGGGCGGGCGCTGGCCGCGGTCGCCAAGGAGCGGCTGGTGGAGCGGCGGGTCCGGCGCGAGCGGGTCGCGTCGCTCACCCGCAAGATCGAGGAGCGGGAGGCGCGCACCCCGCCGCGCCTCGCCGAGCTGGCAGACCTGGAGGTGGAGGTGTTGCCCGCCCAGGAGGTCCTGGAGCTTTCCGGCGGCGATGACTACCAGCTTCCTCCCCTCACCTTGCTTGCCGACCGGCCCGTCTCGACCCGCAAGCTCTCCGAGCGGGAGATCCTGGTGAACTCGGAGATCCTCGAGCACAAGCTCCTCGACTTTGGCGTCTCTGGTGAGGTCACCGAGGTCCACCCGGGGCCGGTGATCACCATGTACGAGTTCAAGCCGGCGGCGGGGGTCAAGGTCTCCAAGATCGCCAACCTCGCCGACGACCTCGCCATGGCCCTGCGCGCGGTCTCCATCCGCATCGTCGCGCCGATCCCGGGCAAGGGGGCGGTGGGGATCGAGGTGCCGAACGTCGAGCGCGACGGCGTCTTCCTCCGCCAGGTGATCGGCGCGGAGGAGTGGGACACGCGCAAGCACCAGATCCCCATCGCCCTGGGCAAGGACATCTTCGGCAACCCGGTGGTCAGCGACCTGGCGCGGATGCCGCATCTGCTGGTTGCCGGCGCCACCGGCTCGGGCAAGTCGGTGTGCATCAACTCGATCATCGCCTCGATCCTGTTCCGCGCCCGGCCGAACGAGGTGAAGCTTCTGATGGTCGACCCGAAGATGCTCGAGCTCCTCGTCTACGAGGGGATCCCGCACCTGATCACGCCGGTGGTCACCGACCCGAAGAAGGCGGCGGTGGCGCTCAACTGGGCGGTGAAGGAGATGGAGCGGCGCTACACCCTGCTCTCCGCCTACGGGGTCAGGAACCTTCCCGGCTTCAACCGGATGGTGGCGAAGATGGAGCACGACAACACCCTCCCCGAGCCGGTGGAGGGAGAGCCGCCCCTCGCGCCCCTGCCGTACATGGTGGTGATCATCGACGAGCTGGCGGACCTCATGATGGTGGCGAGCCGCGACGTGGAGGTCTCCATCGCCCGCCTCGCGCAGATGGCGCGCGCCGCCGGCATCCATTTGGTGGTCGCCACCCAGCGGCCGTCGGTGGACGTCCTCACCGGGGTGATCAAGGCGAACTTTCCGGCGCGCATCGCCTTCCAGGTCTCCTCGAAGACCGACTCGCGCACGATCATCGACGCCAACGGTGCCGAGGCGCTGTTGGGCAATGGCGACATGCTCTTTCTGCCGCCCGGGGTGGGGAAGGTGCAACGGGTCCACGGCACTTTTCTCTCCGACGAGGAGATCAAAGAGCTCGCCGCCTTCATCCGCAAACAGCAGGCCGCCAACTACGACCTCACGGTCACCCTCGCCGACCACGACGATGACGACGAGGCGGCGGAGGAGAAGGTGCGCGACGAGGTGTACGCCGAGGCGGTCGCCTTCGCCCGCGAGCAAGGCAAGATCTCGGTCTCTTTGGTGCAGCGCCACCTGCGCATCGGCTACAACCGTGCCGCCCGGGTGGTCGAGCAGATGGAGCAAGACGGCATCGTCGGCCCGGCCGACGGCGCGAAGCCGCGCGAGGTGATCCAGTGAGGGGCCTGCTGGCGTGCGCCGGGGATAGAAGATGGGGGGTTGGGGGATAGGGGATGGTCTGCCCTGCGGGCCGGCGATGCGGACCCAAGGGCGCGGCCAAAGGGGGGTACCGCCCCTTCCCATCCCCCCACCCCCGGCGCGCGGCGCCAACCCTTACCGCGCCGCTCGCGTTGACGACCCCCAGACCCCGGTCTATAAACCCGCACCCGCCCGAGGGGCACCCTCCTGCCCCTTTTTCCCCGCCCTCTTTCCCCCCGCTCCGGAGACCCGCCATGCGCTTCAAGCGTCTGGAGATGGTCGGTTTCAAGTCCTTTGCCGACCGTACCCGCGTCGACTTCCAGCCCGGGGTGACCGCGATCGTCGGCCCTAACGGCTGTGGCAAGTCGAACATCTCCGACGCCCTGCGCTGGGTCCTCGGCGAGCAGTCGGCGCATGAGCTGCGCGGCGACAACGCGGTCGACTTCGTCTTCAAGGGGGCGGGCAAGCGCAAGCTGATGGGGATGGCGGAGGTCACCCTCACCCTCGACAACGCCGACCACTCGGTGGGCGGGCCGTTCGCCGACTTCGCGGAGCTCCAGGTCACCCGTCGCATCCACCGCGACGGCGAGCGCGAGGCCTTCATCAACAAGGTGCCGTGCCGCCTGAAGGACATCCGCGACATCTTTATGGACACGGGGATGAGCGGCCGCGGCGTGGCGATCCTCCAGCAGGGCCACATCGACGCGATCCTGAGTGCTAAGCCGGAGGAGCGGCGCGCCCTGTTCGACGAGGCGGCGGGGATCACCAAGTACAAGATCAAGAAGGAGGCGGCGCAGCGGAAGCTCGTCGCCAGCGAGGAGAACCTGGCGCGGGTGATGGATATCGTTCACGAGGTGGAGCAGCAGATCCGCCGGCTGGAGAGGCAGGCGCGCGAGGCGGAGCGGTACAAGCGGCTGCGCGCCGCCCTGCGCACCTACGAGGCGCACGTGGCGTGTGCAGCCCTGGCGGCGGTGGACGAACGGGCCGCGGTGGTCGAGGCGGAGACCGCCGGCGCACGCCTCCACCTGGAAGAGGTGGAGAGCTGCCTCGCCACCACCAGCGCCGAGCTGGAGGCGTCGCGCCTGCACGCCCACGAGGCCCACCAGGCGGCGGACGACCTGCGCGACCACGCCGCCACGCTCCACCATCAGGCGGCGCGCCTGGAAGGGGAGATCACCACCGAGCGTGCCCGGCTCGAGGGAATCGAGCGCGAGCGTTCCGGGCTGGCCGGCGACGTGGACCAGTGGCGAGCGCGGCTGGAGCAGCTCGCCACCCGTGCCACGGCCTGCGCGGCGGCGGCGGAGCAGGCGGCGGCGGCCCACACCGTGGCGGTGAACGAGCTGGAGGCGGTGGAGGCGCAACTGCGCGAGCGGGTGAACGAGCGCGAACACCAGCGTGCGGCCCTGGCCGAGGGGAGGCGCGCCGCCCTGGAGTCGGCCCAGATTCGTTCCCGCGCCCAGGCGCGGGCGGAGTCCCTGGCGCGGCGGTTGGAGGAGCTCGGTGAGCAGGAGCAGCGGTTGGCCCTGGCCGGCGCCGCCCTGGAGGTCGATGCCGAAGGTCAGGCGGTCACCGTGCAGGAGGCGGTGGCCGCGGTGGTCGCGGCGGAGCAGGCGGCCACCGCCGCCGACGCGGGCGTGGCCACAGCGCGCACGGCGCTTGCTGGCGAACAGGCGCGGATGGGCTGCTCGCGCGCCGCGCGCGAGGAGGATGCCCGCAACCTCCACCGCCTGGAGGCGCGCGCCGCCGTCCTCGCGGACCGGGTGGAACCCCCTCCACCGGTGACCGAGACGGAGTTGCCGGAGGCGGCCGCCGCATGGAAGACGGCCCCGACCGTCGCCGCGGCCCTGCGTGTGGCCCCGGCGCTGGAGGGGGCGGTGGAGGCGCTCCTCGGCGACACCCTGCACGCGCGGGTGGTCACGGACCGGGCAGTGGCCGCGGCCCTCACCCGTTGGGCCACCGGCCAGGCGATCTCCCCCACCACCGTGGTCTTGCCGCCCGCCGCGGTTCCCCCCCCGCCGGCGCCGCCCGCCGGCGGTACCCCTTTGCTCGACGAGGTCTCCACCACCAACGGCCTCGTCCCGTGGCTCACCGCCACCTTCGGCCGGGTGGTGGTGGTCGATGATTTGGCGGCGACAGTGGCCAATCCGCCGGACGGCTGGACCTACATCGCCCGCGATGGCCAGCGGTTGGAGGGGGGCTCTCTCCTCCACCTCGGCCTGCCCGGCGGCGAGGAGGCGGGAACCCTGGCCCGCCACCGCGAGCTGCGCGAGGTGAGCGAGGCGCTACCCGGGGCGCGTGCGGCGCTGGCAGCGGCGGATCAGGAGGTGGCCGAGGTGACCGCGGCGGTCGCCCGCGCCGAGGTCGAGCTTGGGCGCGCGACCAGCGCCGCCCACGATGCCCACCTTGCCCTCCAGGCCGCGCGCCACCACCAGCAGACCGTGCAGGCGGAGCAGGCGCGTCTCGCCCAGCGGCGCCAGGACCACGGCCGGGAGACGGCGCGTCTCGCCGGTAGTCGGGCGACGGTGGAGGCGGAGGCTGCCCACCTGCGGGTTGAGGTGGCTCGCGGCGAGGAGGAGGCGGCCGCGGCCACCACCCGGATCCGTGAGTGCGAGCAGGGGCTGGCGGCGGCCGAGGCACGCCTGGAGGAGGTGCGCCAGGCGGTGATGGCGGCGAAGGTGACGGTGGGCGAGGCGGAGGGGCGGTTGCATCACCTGCAGGGCGAGCTGAGCGCGATTCGTGAAGAGGAGGGGCGCGGTCGAGTCGAGCGCGCCGCCAAGAGCCAGCGCGCCACCGCCCTCGATCGCCAAGAGGCGGAGGGGCGCGCGCGCATCTTGCGCTTGGAGGGGGAGCTGGCCGCAGGGTTGGCGGCGGAAGCGGCGGCGCGCGCCGATTTGCAGGGCGCGATCGAGCGGGTGGCGGCGGTGGAAGAGGCGGTCTCCGCCCTCGCCGATCGCGAGCACCGGCTCACCGGCGAGCGCGAGGCGGAGCAGGAGCGCCTTTATCGCGCCGAGCAGGAGGCGGCAGAGCTGCGCCACACGAGCCACGAGACGCGCGTCCGCTTCGAGGACCGCTACCAGTGCACACCGGAGGTCGCGCGCGCGCAGGCCGAGGGGGTGGCGGTGGAGCTGGCGGAGATGGCGCGTGAGATCCCCGAGCTCACCGCCAAGATCGACCGCATCGGCCCGGTGAACCTGTCGGCGATCGCCGAGCACGAGGAGCTCGCCGCGCGCCTCGCCTTCCTCACCGGCCAGCGCACCGACCTGGAGCAGGCGATCGACGACATCCGCCAGGCGATCCGGCGGATCAACCGCACCAGCCGCGAGCGCTTCCTCACCACCTTCCAGGAGATCAACCGCCACTTCGGCGAACTGTTCACCGCCCTGTTCGAGGGCGGCTCCGCACAGCTCCATCTCCTCGATCCGGACAACCCGCTGGAGTCGGGGATCGAGATCACCGCCCAGCCGCCGGGGAAGAAGAACGGCTCGATCCTGCTCCTCTCGGGCGGCGAGAAGGCGCTCACCACCCTCGCCCTGATCTTCTCCACCTACCGGGTCCGGCCCGCCCCCTTCTGCCTTTTGGACGAGGTGGACGCGCCCCTGGACGACGCCAACGTCGGCCGCTTCAACCGGCTGCTCCAAACCATGGCTGGCTCTACCCAGTTCGCCGCCATCACCCACAACAAGTCGACCATGGAGGCGGCGGACGCGATCTACGGGATCACCATGGCCGAGCCCGGCGTCTCCTCCCTGATCGCCGTCCACCTGGAGGAGGAGCCGGAGCTCACCATGGCGGAGGTGGTGGCAGGGTAGGGGGTAGGGGAGGGTTGGCCTGGGGGCCGGGGACCACGCCGGGGACCACGGTTGCGGCGGCCACCACTTTTCCTCCTCCCTCCCTTCACGGGTGCAGGGAGGGGCGCGTGGCGTCTCGCTGCGCGATCCGTCACGCGGGAGGGGGACGCCGCCGCAGTCTACGGGTGGGCGAGGGGACGCCCGCCACGGCGGGAGCGGCCCGCCGGAGCGGGCGTGGGGGGCGAGGGGGACGTCTTGCATCCGCGAACCCTCCCGCCGAGTGGCGGGGTGGCCGGGGTCGGCGCGGTGCGCGGATGGGTTGGGTGGGGGGTGGGGTTTTGCGACACCGCCAGGTGGTTGGGTGTCTCATCCTGCGTCACGCCGGCGACGGGCGCGCCCCCTTCTCGGCGGCTAACCCTTTGCAGCGTCGCGGTCGTGGCGGTGTGCGGCGGTCCGGGGGTAGGTGGTATCCGGCTTGCGGTAGAGGGAAGCCGTGACCGTCTGGAAGGCGGCCTCAGCCTGGGGGTAGTGGTATCCGGCTTGCTGTAGAGGGGGGCGTCTGTCGCCCTGCTCGGCCCTCGCCCCCTTGCGCTAGCAACCACCCTTTCCGCTGCCCCGCTCTCCCATGAACGCCCATCCCATCCCGCTCCTGTTGATCGTCGCCGCCGTCGTCACCTCTCTGGGGGTGGCCTTCGTCCCCGGCCTGCAGCCGCCCACTTGGCATGGGGCGGTCACCGCGGTGGAGCCGTTTCCCTCGGCCCGCCTCGCCGCCCTGCTGCCACCCTCCGTTGCCGAGGCGGGTTTGGGCGTTGGCGGTCTGCGGTCGGGGCCAATCGCCAGCCGGTGACGAGGCCACCCGGTAGACGGTAGGGTGGGCGATGGAGATGGACGCGGACCATCGGCGCTTGGTGGAGAGGCTCGCCGCCTACCTCGCCGGCCGGCCCGAGTACCACACGATCAAGACCGGCCTGGGGGAGCCCCCGTATCCCGAGTTGGTGAATGGCGAGCTCCCCGACATCACCGCCTTCCGGCGCCACCAGTTCGTGATCTTCCGCGCCTTCACCGAGCAGGAGCTCGCTACCCCCGCCTTTGCGGCGGCGTGTGACGCCTTTGGCCGTTGCGCCGCCTTCGAACACATTCGCTTCCATGCCATCGTTCCGGCCCATTGCGGTGCGGAGTCTGGGCGGGTCGTCGCCCTCCGCCGCGCCGCCGCCCTCGGGATCCGCATCGACAACGTGTGGGAGGTGTAGGCGCGCGTCGCCCGCGCGGATGGCGATCGGGGGTGGTCTCCGCCGCGCGAGGCGATTCTACGGAGAGGGGCGTTCCCGACCCACGGATTCCCCGGCCGGCGGGGCTACCCCAAGTTGCAAGCTTGCAGAACGGACCCAAGAGGCTGCTGATCCCGGAGGGTGTTCCATGCTCCGCATCACCGACTCCCTGCTCCTTCCGGATGGCGCGCTGCGGGTGCGGTTTATTCACGCGCGCGGTCCGGGCGGCCAGCACGTGAACAAGGCGGCCACCGGCGTCGAGGTGCGGGTGGCCCTGGCGGCCTTGCCGCCGGAGGTGGCGCTCCGCATCGCCGCGCGCTATCCGGCGCACGTGACCGGGGACGATGAGCTGGTGGTGGCCGCGGACGGTGAGCGCAGCCAGCTTCGCAACCGGCGCGCGGCGGAGACGCGGTTGGTCGCGATGGTCCTGGGCTGCCTGACGCCGCCACGGCCGCGCTGCCCGACCCGGGTTCCGCCGAGTAGCCGGCGGGCCCGCCGGGTGGCGAAGCGCCACCGCGGCGAGATCAAACGGTGGCGCCGCGGGGGGGCGGGCGACGAGGGGTAAAGGCGGGTAGGGCGGCCCGGTGGGGCCGCCGCCCCCTACTCCCCGGGGTAGGGGGGATCGTCTGGCGCCTGCTCGCGGGACCAGGCGTCGAGCCCCCCCTTGACCATCCACAGGCGCTCGAACCCCTGCCGTTCGAGAAACTGGATCGCCCGCACCGCCCGCAACCCGCGGTGGTCGATGACCACGAGCTCGTCGTGCTCGTCCAGCTCCTCCCACTCGAACTCGAGGTCGTCGAGGGGGATGGCAAGCGTGTCCGGGAACGGGGAGGGATGGGCGGCCGCCTCCGCGGCAGGGCGCACGTCGAGGAAGCGGAGGGGGCGATCGGTTTCGGCGAGCATCGCCGCCAGCTCGGCCGGGGTGAGCTTGACGCCGTCGGGCACGGGGGAGACTCCAGAGGTGAAATAAGGTGCGATGAGGTGGGCGGTAAGACGGCGTTGGGACTGGACAGGGTGGCCTACTGCCGCCGTGCCTCGCGGCGCGCCAGGGCGCCGGCGTGGCGGCGCTCCTCGTCGGCGCTCGCCGGTGCCACCGGTGCCACCCGGGTGGGGTGGCCCAGGTCGTCGAGGGCGACGAAGGTGAGGTAGGCGGAGGCGGTGTGGCCACGCTCGCCGGTGAGGGGGTCCTCCCGCTCCACCCTGACCCCCACCTCCATGGAGGAGCCGAAGGCACGGTTCACCGAGGCGTGGAGGATGACGATTTGGCCGGCGACGATCGGGACGTGAAAGTCCAGCCGGTCGATGGAGGCGGTGACGCAGACGCGCCGGGCGTGGCGCATGGCGGCGATCGCGGCGGTGGTGTCGATGTACTGCATCACCCGGCCGCCGAAGATCGAGCCGAGGTAGTTGGTGTCTCCCGGCATCACCAGGTAGGTGGCGGTCACCCGCGATGCCGCCACCGGCTTCGCCGCGAGGGGCGACTCGGCCGCCTCAGACCTCATCGCCGTTCCACTCCGAGTCGAGGTCGAGGACCATTACCAGGGCGTGGCGACCACGGCCGTAGTAGTCGGGCCGCACCGCGTCGATGGTGAACCCCATCCCCTGGTAGAGCGACTCGGCGGGGTGGTTGCCCTCTTCGACCTCCAGGTAGAGCCAGTGGGCGCCCGCGTCGTACGCCTGGTCCATCACCGCCCGCAGGAGGGTGGCAGCGGCGCCGCGCCGGCGCTGCGACGGGGCGACCGCGAGGCGCAGGATCTGCACCTCATCGGAGATCAGCCACGGGCAGACGTAGCCCACGACTTGGCCGTGGGCGAGGCAGACGAGGGGGTGGGCATGGGCGAGGCTGAGCTCGCGCTCGAACGCGGCGCGCGGCCACGGCGCCTCGAAAGAGATGGCCTCGATCGCCACCACCTCATCGAGGTGGGTGGCCTTCATCGGTTCGAGGGTGAACCGCTGAAGGGTAGGGTGGGAGGCGAAACGGGCGTCCACGGGTGGGTCGAACGGCATGACGCGCATCGTACTCGAAGGTGACCGGTCCGGGAGAAAAGCCACTTTCGTGGATCGCGGAGTCGGGGTTATCGTGCCGCCCAGGAGGGCCACACTCCCCTCCGAGTCCCCGGTGGGCGGGGGCGTCGAACCGGGCCCGATCGGCGCAGTGCCCGGGGGCGTGCCGGCGGCTGGTCGCCGGCGCAGGTGCCGCCGAGAAAGGAGGTGGTCCAGTGAACAGTCCCAACACTACGGCTCAGTTGAGTGAGGTGGCGGCACCCTAGGTGCGCCGTTTCGCTGCCTCCGCCGGGTGGGCGGAGGACACGGCTGCCTGGGGTCGCACCCCAGCGCCACCATCCCCCCGGGAGCGCGGACGCCGTGGCCGCGGCGGGGCAGTCGCCCCCCTCCCGGGGGGACCTTTTTGGAGGAAGGCGGCCTGACCACGCTCCCGGGCGTTGTCTCGACGCAGCCCCCGGCAGCCCCGGGGCCGGGGCGAGATGGCCACGCTGCCGGGTTTCGCCTCTTTCCCTTCGCGTACCCGCCATGGCCACCGCACCGCTCGATCCCGTTCACGCCACCGAGCGCCAGGTCCGTCTCGCCTGGTTCGCCGCCCTGGCGATCGCCGTCCACGCGCTGGAGGCGCTCATCCCGTCGCCCCTGCCAGGGGTGAAGTTGGGGCTCGCGAACGCCGTCACCCTGGTGGTCCTCCTGGTGGACGGCCGCCGTGACGCCCTGGTGGTGACCGTGGTTCGCATCCTCATTGGCGCGCTCCTCATCGGTACCTTCCTCGGTCCCGGCTTCTTCCTGTCGCTTGCCGGTGGTCTGGCGGCATGGGCTGTAATGGCCGTGGTCCGCCCCCTCTGGCCCGGGCTGCTGAGCCCCCTCGGCCTCTCGGTCCTCGGCGCCGCCGCCCACATCTGTGCCCAGGTCGGTCTGGTCTACGCCGTCCTCCTTCCCAACCCGGGGCTGCTGCACCTCGTGCCGCTCCTCGTCGCCTCGGCGGTGGCCACCGGCATTGCCACCGGCCTCGTCGCTACCCGCCTGGTGGTGGTTTTTCACTAAGCCGCCTCCTTGGGTGCGTCTCAATGTGAGACGGCGTTGCAATAATGGACACCTGCTTGTTGCGCCGTTATTCTCCTGTGTTCACTGTGGTTTATAGGTAGAATGGAAGGGTTTGTGCGGTTTGGGGTGTCGGGCCGCTTTACACGTCGAGGTAACGGACAGTCTCTGTCGAGTCTAATAACAGCGAGCTATCTCTTTGAAAAACAAATGGTTCTTGCGCACTGACTCAAAGTAGCGTCATCTGGCATGAATCCTGCAAAGCATCCTCGTAGTTACGGACGGTGTCCGTCTGCCCTCTCTGCGGTGATCTCGGAGGAGGGGGAAACGTTACAACGCAGTTCCTTCGTGAAGGGGGTCGCATGAAACGGTTGAGCTTGTACCTGGGTCTGCTGGGGGTTTTGTTAGTTCCGGTCGCCGCAATCGCGGCGCCCATTCCGTGGGTGGGGACAGCGGACTACTCGGCTGGGCCGTTCGGGGACCTGGCTGATGGTGACCTCGTCGGCCCCTTCGATGCCTACGACGCCGGTCCCGGGGTCGCCCTCACCCTCGGGGTTGGATCCGCGACGGTGGGCTCCACCCTCAACGGCTACTTCCAGAGCTACGTCACCGCCCACACCCGTAACTCGGTTGCGGTGACTGCTCCCAACCTCAATACCCAGGGGGCGGCGAGTGCTGGCGCCGGTTACGAGCTCACCGTGGCGGCCAACTTCACGGAGGAGGTGACCGCGATCAACGGCGGTCAGAGCGACTTCAAGATTACCGGCGGCCACTTCGACCTCTTCCTCGACAAAAGCCCCGACTACAGCTTTGGCGGTGACAGCGGCTTTACCAATGACGGATCGATCCTCACCGGCACGATCGTGGGGGGTGGTGGCAACTTTACGACGTTCCCCTTCTTCAGCTTCGGCGGTGCCCTGATCGACATCCGGGTGGATGGCTTCGATACCGCGGTCTTCGAGCCCGATACCATCCAGACGGGGACCTCGGTCTTCACCCTCCAGATCACCCCGAACAACGCCAACTTCCTCGCCGGCGTCAGCAGCGTCCTCGGCCACCCCTACACCGCCAGCTCCGACCTGTTGGTGGTCGCCGACGGCAACCTCGATCTCTACGCCGTGCCCGAGCCCCTCTCCCTGTTGCTGGTGGGGAGTGTGGGGGCTGGGCTCCTGGTCCTCCGCCGCCGCCAGCGCGGTTGATCGTCCCGACCTGGTTGCCTCTACGAGGCCCGGCGCCATTGGCCGCCGGGCCTCTTTTTTTGTGCCGGCGGTCGCGGCGGGTGGTGGTTGTTCCGCCCCTGAGCCGCGCGCCGGCCAGCCTTTAATTGGTAAGTGGCGTTACCCATTAAACAGCCTAAACGGTAACTCCCGTTACCAATTGTTTTGGGCTAGAGCCTCCGCCACTCCCGTAACACCTTGCTGAATAAGAGGTGTTCACCATGCGTGGTTGAGGCTCGGAAGTGGCACGAAGCTTGCTACGGATACGCCATGGCGTGAATGGCGTAGGCGGTGTCTCAACTTTGTGCCACGGGGTGTCGATGCACTCCGCGGTGGCACATGTCTCGATTGGAAGGAGGTCGTATGCAGTGGCTTACTGGTATGGCGGCGATGGCCGCGACCCTGTTGACCCTCACCCCGCCGGCCGTGGCGGCGCCCATTCCGTGGGTGGGGACAGCGGACTACTCGGCTGGGCCGTTCGGGGACCTGGCTGATGGTGACCTCGTCGGCCCCTTCGATGCCTACGACGCCGGTCCCGGGGTCGCCCTCACCCTCGGGGTTGGATCCGCGACGGTGGGCTCCACCCTCAACGGCTACTTCCAGAGCTACGTCACCGCCCACACCCGTAACTCGGTTGCGGTGACTGCTCCCAACCTCAATACCCAGGGGGCGGCGAGTGCTGGCGCCGGTTACGAGCTCACCGTGGCGGCCAACTTCACGGAGGAGGTGACCGCGATCAACGGCGGTCAGAGCGACTTCAAGATTACCGGCGGCCACTTCGACCTCTTCCTCGACAAAAGCCCCGACTACAGCTTTGGCGGTGACAGCGGCTTTACCAATGACGGATCGATCCTCACCGGCACGATCGTGGGGGGTGGTGGCAACTTTACGACGTTCCCCTTCTTCAGCTTCGGCGGTGCCCTGATCGACATCCGGGTGGATGGCTTCGATACCGCGGTCTTCGAGCCCGATACCATCCAGACGGGGACCTCGGTCTTCACCCTCCAGATCACCCCGAACAACGCCAACTTCCTCGCCGGCGTCAGCAGCGTCCTCGGCCACCCCTACACCGCCAGCTCCGACCTGTTGGTGGTCGCCGACGGCAACCTCGATCTCTACGCCGTGCCCGAGCCCCTCTCCCTGCTGCTGGTGGGGAGCGTGGGGGCTGGGCTCCTGGTCCTCCGCCGCCTGCGCGGTTGATCTTCGCAGACGTGTTGCCCCGAAGAGGCCCGGCGGCCAAGGCCCCCGGGCCTCTTTCTTTGTTTCCGGCGGTCGCGGTGGGTGGTGGTTTTTCCGCCCCTGAGCCGCGCGCCGGCGCATTGGGTCTCGACCGGTAGCGCGCGCCGCCCCGCCCAGCGCGTTGCGGGGGAGGGCGTTCTTATTTGCCCGTGGCCGCCTATCCTGCGGCGATGGTCGAGGCGATGCGCGCAACTCTCGCCGCTACTCCGGGACGCCGCATCTCCGCCCGCGGGCGGGCGCGGGCGGCGGTTCTGGTCGGGGTGGTGGCCGGGCGGTCGCCCAGGCTGCTGCTGATCGAGCGCAGCGACACGGTGGTCCACCACCGCGGCGAGATCGCCTTCCCCGGCGGCCGTATGGAGGCGACCGACCGTGATCTGTGGCGCTGCTGTTTGCGTGAGGCGGAGGAGGAGGTGGGGCTGGCGGCCGCGGCGGTGGAGCTGCTTGGCCGCCTCGACGACTTGGTGACCAGCTCTGGCTTCGTGGTGAGCCCGTTCGTCGGGGTGATCGACAAGCTGCCGAAGCTCGTCGCTGCGCGTCGCGAGGTGAAACGTTGCTTCACCCCCGCCGCCGCGCCCCTGCTCAGCCGCGCGGCGTGGACCCTCCATCCCGTGTGGGACGGCAGCGGCCTGCGGCCGATCTATGCGCTTGCCAGCGGCCGGCCACCGATCTGGGGGGCAACGGCGGCGATCCTCGTGGACCTTGCCCGCCGTCTCGATCCGCCGCCTGCCGCGGGCGCGGGCGTGGCCGAGGTGGTCGCCCCCGGCGGCGGCTCCGTTTACCGCCCCCGCGCGGAGCAAGTGCCGGAGCCGGTGGCCCGTGTCGCCCCCACGACGGCGGGCGCGGGCGTGGCCGAGGTGGTCGCCCCGTACGGCTGCGCCGCCCATCGGCCGCTGGCGGAGCGGGCGCCGGAGCTGGTGGCCCGGCTGCTGGCCTGGTACCGGCCGCGCGGTCGCGACCTGCCGTGGCGCCGCACCCGCGATCCGTACCGGGTGTGGCTCTCCGAGATCATGCTCCAGCAGACGCGGGTGGAGACGGTCTTGCCGTACTACGACCGCTTCCTCGCCCGGTTGCCATCGTTGGCAGCACTCGCCACCGCTGATGAAGACGAGGTCCTCGGGCTCTGGGAGGGGCTCGGCTACTATCGGCGTGCCCGCCACCTGCACGCGGCGGCACGGGCGATGGTTGCCCACGGCGTCCCGGCCGATTCCGCCGGCTGGGCCCGCCTGCCCGGGGTCGGCCGCTCCACCGCCGGGGCGATCGCCGCCATCTGCTTTGGCGAGCGGGCGCCGGTCCTCGACGGCAACGTGCAGCGGGTCCTCGCCCGCCTTCTCGCCCTGCGCCTCGCGCCGGCGACCCCCATGGGCGGCCGCATCCTGTGGAGCTGCGCCACCCACCTCACCCCTGCCACCGAGACCGCCACCTACACCCAGGCAATCATGGAGCTCGGTGCCACCTGCTGCACGCCGCGCCGCCCGGACTGCGCGACCTGCCCGTGGGCGCCGGCGTGCGGCGGTCGCGCCCTCGACTGGGTGGCGGAGCTGCCGGCGCGCACGCGCCGCGCGCCGCTGCCGCACCATCGCGAGGTGGCGGTGGTCGTGCGGCGCGGCGACCGGCTACTCCTCCGGCGGCGCCCCGATGGCACCCTGCTCGCCGGCCTGTGGGCTTTTCCCCACACCCGCGTGGTCGGCGGCGAAGGCGAGGGTGCGGCGGCGCGCCGTCTTGCCGCGCAGCTCCTCGGCCGGCCATCGCCGCCGCTTGCTCCTCTCACCCGGCTGGAGCACGCCTACACCCACTTTCGCATCACCCTCCACGCCTTCTTCCTCGACCCAGGTGGCGAGCCCGCCGCGGCGGCGGGTGAATGGGTCGCGCTGGCCGCGCTCGACACGCGCCCCATGGCGGTCACCGATCGAGCGGTAGCGCGCGCCGCGGCTGCGGCCTTTGGCTGAGGTTGGCGCGCCGTTGGGGTCAGGTCTTGTCTTACGACATCCCGCCATTCACCACGCGGCTGATGGTCGCGTAGTGCAGGCCGAGGTGGTCGCCGATGGCCTTGAGGGTGTAGCCATGGGTGAGGTAGGCCTCACGGATCCGGCGGTTGCGCTCCCCTCGCCCCCCCTCTTCGATCCCGGCAAACAGGGTTGCAAGCGCCGGCCGGTCGGCACGGCGCTGTACCCAGGGAATCTCCTGCAGTTCGGCCGAGCCTTGAAGAAGCGGGGCCAGCCGTTCGAGGAAGGTCTCCCCACCCAGCACTACCTGCCCCTGGAGGTCCTCCCACGGGCCCGCCTTCCCTGCGCCCTCCCGCACAAATCGGCGGTAGGACGCCTGTGCCAAGCTACGCTGCTGGCCGAACTGGCCCAGCACCCAGTCGCTCTGCAGCCACGCTGGTCCAGTACATCGGCCCGCCGTCGCCCGATAGCTGCTCCACCGGTATTGATCGACGGAGGCCACCATCGCGGCGCGCACCGGGTTGAGCACCACATACCGGCACAACTCCAGGAGGTAAGCCTGCTCCTCCACGAGGATCGCCTTGAAGCGCCCCTGGAAGAGATGTCCCACCCGATGGTGTCGCCGGTTGAACCGTTGGGTGTAGACGCCACCGAGTTGCCGCATGCCCCGGGAGAGGTTGCCCTCTGGCGTCGAAACGAGCAGGTGGTAGTGGTTGTCCATCAGGCAGTAGGCGTAGCATCGCCATCCGTACCGCTGGATCACCGACGCCAGCACGTCGAGAAAATCCTGGCGGTCGGTATCGTCTTCCACAATCGCCAGGCGGGCGTTCCCACGCCCGGTGACGTGGTAAAGCGCCCCGGAAAACTCGATTCGCAACGGTCGCGCCATCGACCCATCCTGCCCACCTGAATGTGGCAAGGCAAGACTTGACCCCATGAACGCGCCTCTGATCTATCTCGCCAGCGCCTGCCTGCACCGCGGGGAGGAGCCGTGTCTCGGCGGTGGTCGGCCGGTGGGCAACCTCTTCTTCTCCGGCTGCAACCTGCGCTGCGGCTTCTGCCAGAACCACCAGATCAGCCAGCGGCCGCGGAGCGGCGAGGGGGTTACCGCCGAGGGGTGCGCCGCGCGCATGGTGGCGCTTGCCGAGCAGGGCGCCGGCGCCATCGGCCTCGTCTCGCCCACCCACCAGGGCCGGGCGATTGCCGCGGCGGTGGCGATCGCCCGCGGCCACGGCCTGGAGTTGCCGATCATCTACAACTCCAACGGCACCGATCCGGTTGCCACCCTGCGCCGTTTCGATGGCCTGGTGGACATCTACCTTCCCGACTTCAAGTACGGGACCGACGCAGTCGCCTGGCCCCTGTCTAGGGTGCAGGGGTACGTGGCGCGGGCGGTGGCAGCGGTGGCGGAGATGCACCGCCAGGTCGGTCACCTCGCCGATGGCGCGGCCGCTACCAGCGCCCGCCGTGGCCTGATCGTTCGCCACCTTGTCCTCCCCGGCGGCCTCGCCGGAACCGGCCGCGTCGCCCGGCTGCTCGCCGAGACGGTGGGCGACGGCGTGTGGCTCTCCCTCATGGCCCAGTACCACCCGGCACCGCTGCTGGAAAACGCGGCCGGGCGGGAGCTCGCGCGCCAGTTTCCCGAGCTCACCCGCACCCTTACCCGCGCCGAGTACGAAGAGGCGATCGAGACATGCGGCCTCGCCGGCCTCACCCGCCTCTTCCTGCAAGACCTGGCCACCGCGCCCGCGGCGGGGCTGCCCGATTTCCGGTGTGCCGAGCCGTTCGCGTGGAGCACGCCGTGAGGTGTTTCGCCACCGCCGCGGCGGGGAGTGAGGCGGTGGCGGCGGAGGAGGTCGCCGGCCTCGGCCTCTCCTCGATCGAGCGGGTCCCCGGCGGCGTCGCCTTCGCGGCCGAGACGTCCGAGCTGTATCGGGCGCTGTTGTGGTTGCGCTCGGTGAACCGGCTGCTGGTGGAGATGGGTCGGTTCAACGCCTTCACCCACGATCGCCTCTACGCCGGGGTGAAGCGGATCGCCTGGGAGGAGTGGCTCGACCCCGACGCCACCCTGGCGGTGGACGTGCAGCTCACCGGTGACAACCGCTGGGTGCAGCACAGCGGCTTCACCGTCTTGCGGGTGAAGGACGCGATCTGCGACCGCCTGCGTGAAGCGACCGGCAGGCGGCCGTCGATCGACAAACGCCACCCGGCGGTGCGCGTCCATGCGCGGGTCCACGCGAACCGCGCCGCCGTCTACCTCGACGCGAGCGGTGAGCCGCTGTTCAAGCGCGGCTGGCGGGTCGCCGACCACCCGGCTCCCCTGCGCGAGACCCTCGCCGCGGCGATCCTCTGGCTCACCGGCTGGCGCGGCGAGCGGCCGCTGTTCGACCCCCTGTGCGGCTCCGGCACCCTGCTCATCGAGGCGGCGTTGATCGGAGCCCGCATCGCCCCTGGCCTCGCCTCGGGGAGGAGTTTCGCCTGCCAGCGGTGGCGCACCTTCGACTCGGGCGCGTGGGAGCAGGCGGTGGCGGCGGCGCGGGGTGAGATCGACTTGAACCGCTGCCCGGCGATCGCGGGCTCCGACCACGACCCCGCGGCGGTGGCCGCGACGCGGGCCAACGCCAAGGCGGCGGGGGTGGGGGAGGTAGTGCAGGTGGCGGTGGCGGAGATCGGGGCGGCCACCCCCCCGCCCGGCCCCGCTACCCTGATCACCAACCCGCCGTATGGCGAGCGGATCGGAGAGAAGGAGGGGTTGGCGGCGCTGTACGCCGACCTCGGCCACCTCCTCAAGGCGCACTGTGTCGGCTGGGACGCCTTCGTCCTGTCGGGCGACCGCGACCTCACCCGCCACCTCCACCTGAGCGCGAACCGCCGTTTCCCCCTGCGCAACGGCCCCATCGACTGCCGCCTGCTCCACTACGAGGTGCGCTAGGGACCTCCCCGGCGCGCCGCAGGTGGAGCGCTCCAAAGCCCTCCCTACCCCCTACTCCCTACTGGCGCGCCAGCGGTTACGATGGTGCCTCCTCCCCCCCCCCGAGGATGTTGCCCATGGCCTTTGCCGAGCCCCCGATCGCCCTTGTCGAGCCCGTCCCGCCGGAGGCGGTGGTGGCGCCGGCGCCGGCGCGGATCCGTGAGATCCCGTTCAACTACACCTCCTACTCGGACCGGGAGATCGTCCTCCGGCTGCTCGATCAGGAGGCGTGGGACGACTTGAACTTCCTGCGCGGCGAGCGGCGTACCGGCCGCTCGGCGCGCTGGCTGTTCGAGATCCTCGGCCAGATCTGGGCGATCTCGCGCAACCCGTATCTGCAAGAAGACCTCTTCCGCCACGGCCGGCGGCGGCGGGCGGTACGCGAGAAGCATGAGGACCGGTTGCGCTTCATCGAGGGGCGCGCCGAGGGCAACCCGCGGGTCCTCTCGATCGCCGCCAAGACGCGCCGCCTGGTGGAGTCGTTCCAGCGCTCCTTTACCGAGGTTCGCCGCGACCGGCGGCGGGCGGTGCGCCGCCTGGTGCGGGCCACCGCGCGCGCCAACATTCATTTCTCCCCGTTCATGAAGGTGGCGCACATGACCGACGCCACCGACTGGCGGATGGAGATCCCGTTCGCCGTCCTCACCCCGGACACGGAGGAGGAGATCGGTGCGGTGGTGCGCGCCTGCGCCGACCTCGGCCTGGCGGTGATCCCGCGCGGCGGTGGCACCGGCCTGTGCGGCGGCGCGGTGCCCCTCTTCCCGCGCTCGGTGGTGATCAACACCGAGAAACTCGACGCGATCGGCGACGTCACCACGGTGGAGAATGACGGGGCGGCGGACGGCCACCCCACCCACATCGCCACCATCAGCGCCCAGTGCGGCGCGGTCACCGGCCGGGTGACCGAGCGGGCGCGCGCCGCCGGTCTGGTCTTCGCGACCGACCCCACCTCCCTGTGGGCGTGCACGATCGGCGGCAATGTCGCCTCCAACGCGGGCGGCCAGAAGGCGGTGATGTGGGGGACGTGCGTCGACAACCTGCTCGCTTGGCGAATGGTCGACCCCGACGGCCTGCCCTTGGAGGTGAAGCGTCTCGACCACCACCTGGGGAAGATCGGCCCCGACACGATGGCCCGCTTCCGGATCACCCGCTTCGCGGCGGATGGCAAGACGGTGCGCGGCACGCCGGAGGTTCTGGAGATCCCGGGCACCACATTCCGCTCCCCGGGGCTGGTGAAGGACGTGACCAACAAGAGCCTCGGCGGCCTGCCGGGCGTACAGAAGGAGGGGACCGACGGGCTGGTCACCTTTGCCACCTTCGTCCTCCACCGCCCCTTCGCCTTTACCCGCACCGTCTGCCTCGAGTTCTTTGGCGACGAGCTCTCCAAGGCGACCGAGGCGATCGTCGCCATCAAGGGGCGGGTCGAGGAGACCACCGGCGTCTTCCTCACCTCGCTCGAGCATTTCGATGAGAAGTACGTGAAGGCGACGGGCTACCACACGAAGAGCCCGCGCCGGGCCCGGGCGCGCGTGGTCTTGCTGGTGGACGTGGCGGGCGACAACGAGGCGTCGGTGGCGCGCACCTGCTCGGAGATTTGCCGCCTGGCGGCGACCGGCGACGGCGAAGGGTTCGTGGCGGTGGCGGAGGAGGACCGCGCCGCGTTCTGGAAGGTGCGCGGCCGCATGTCGGCGATCGCCCGCCACACCAACGCCTTCAAGATCAACGAGGACGTGGTGATCCCCCTGCCCCGTCTCACCGAGTACGCCGACTTCATTGAGCGGCTGAACATCGAGCTCTCCACCACCAACAAGCTCGCCATCCTCGACGCCCAACGCGAACTGCTCGCCGGCCACCTGGAGGCAGCGGAGGCGGGCGAGGAGGGCGGCTTCCTCCTGCCCAAGCTGAGCGAGGCGATCGCGCTGATCGAGCAGGTCGCGAGCCGCTGGCGGCGGCTGCTCGCTGGCCTCGACACGCCGGCCCTGGAGGTGATCGACCTGCTCCCCGCGGAGGTGGTGCGCGGCGACGAGACCCTCTTCCGGGTGATCCAGCGGGGCGACTTGCGCATCTCCTACCGGCGCGAGGTAGAGCAGCCGCTCCTCGCCCTGTTCGATGGCTACGACGAGGTGATCTCCGACCTCAAGGCGGGCCACGCCCACACCCTGCGCGCGCGGGTGGTGATCGCCACCCACATGCACGCCGGTGATGGCAACGTGCATACCAATATCCCGGTCAACTCGAACGACTACGAGATGATGCGCACCGCCCACCGGGTGGTGGAACGGGTGATGGCGAAGGCGGTGGCCCTCGGCGGGGTGATCTCCGGCGAGCACGGCATCGGGATCACCAAGCTGCCCTATCTGGCGCCGGCGCTGTTGGCCGAGTTCGCCAACTACAAGCGGCGGGTCGATCCCCACGGCCGCCTCAACCCAGGCAAGCTCGACGCGGCGACGCCGCTGGAGTTCGTCTACACCCCGTCGTTCCGCCTCTTGGAGCAAGAGGCGATCCTCCTCGAGGCGGTGGATCTGGAGGAGATCTCCGAGACCATTGCCCCGTGCATCCGCTGCGGCAAGTGCAAGCCGGTGTGCAACACCCATTCGCCGCACAGCGACATGCACTACTCGCCGCGCAACAAGATCCTCGCCATGGGGATGATCATCGAGGCCTTCCTCTACCAGTCGCAGACGCGCATGGGGATCTCCCTGGCCCAGTTCGCCAACATCCAAGACGTCGCCGACTACTGCACGATCTGCCACAAGTGCGAGGCGCCGTGTCCGGTGGACATCGACTTCGGCGAGGTCTCCATCGGCCTCCGGCGGCTGTTGAAGGAGAAGGGGGTGGCGCGCTTCCGGCCGATGACCAAGCTCGCCATGCTTTTCCTTACCCTCTCCAACCCGGAGGCGGTGCGGATGATGCGCACCGTGGTGATGCGCGGCGGGGTGGCGATTCAGCGCCGGCTCCACCAACTCGCCCGGCGGATCGGTTGGATCGACGGCCGCACCCGTTACACCACCCCGAACATGGATGGGGTGAAGGCTCAGGCCCTGCGCTTCATCGAGACGCCGCTTCCGATGATGGACAAGAAGACCGCGCGCACCGCCCTGGGGATCGAAGACCGGCGCTACCTGCCGATCCTCCGCCATCCGGGCCGCGCTAGCGACGAGGCGGTCTTCTACTTCCCCGGCTGCGGCTCGGAGCGGATGTATTCGCGCATCGCCCTCGCCACCGAGGCGCTGCTCTACCACGTCGGTACCCAGGTGATCCTGCCCCCTGGCTACCTCTGCTGCGGCTACCCCGCCACCTCCAACGGTGAGGAGTCGCTCGGCAAGCGGATCAACGCCGACAACCGCGTCCTCTTCCACCGGATCGCCAACACCCTCTCCTACCTCGACATCAAGGCGGTGATCGTCTCGTGCGGCACCTGCATGGACCAGCTCGAAGGCTACGAGCTGAAGCGCATCTTCCCTGAGGCGCGGCTGCTGGACATCCACGAGTACCTCATGGAGAAGGGAGTCTCCATCGCCGGGGTTCCGGGCCGACGCTACCTCTACCACGAGCCGTGCCACACGCCGATCAAGCTCTACCCCACCACCCAGGTCCTCGGTGCCACCCTCAAGGGGACGCCGGTGGCGATGCCGCCCGGCTGCTGCGGGGAGGCCGGGACCCTGGCCCTGTCGCGCCCCGACATCTCGGCGATGATCCGCCTGCGCAAGGAGGAGGAGGTGGGCCACGTCCTCGGCGCCACGGCCCACACCGGCGCTACCGACACCAAGATCCTCACCACCTGCCCCGCCTGCGTCCAAGGGCTGTCGCGCCTGGAGGCGATGGGGGTCGACGCCGACGCCCTCGTCTGCGAGCTTGCCGAGGCGATCCTCGGCGAGCAGTGGGAGCAAGAGTTCATCCTCGCCGCCAAGGGCGAGGGGATCGAGCGGGTCCTGTTCTAGCCCGGGGCAAACCGCGCCATCCACCGATTCCTACGGAGGTCCCCATGGAGTTCGACGTTCACTTCCAAGGCCGCTCCCTCCCCCTGAAGGTCGACGACCCCTTCCGCCTCGACTCTGCCCGCTTCGCCGAACGGATCCACGCCTTCCTCGCCGAGGCCGTCCAGCAGGTCGAAGAGCTGCACCTCGCTGAGCTCTTGCCCCGCATGGTCCGCGGCGTCGCCGGCTGCGAGGCGGGCTGCCCGGCGGACGCCAAGCACCTTGTCCGCCTCGGCTTCCGCGACTACCAGCTCGCCTACATCGACGGCGGCATCCTCACCGCCCGCCGCGACCTCGCCCTCGGCGAGCCCCTAGAGATCCGCCTCTTCCCGGACTTCTGAGCCAACGTTGGATTCCCCCTGCCACCTCCCAAGGACGGGAAGGCTCGCCGATGCACCGCATAGCCGCCCATGGTTAGCGAGCGCACACGCCAGAGGGCACAAGGTCACAGACCTACCGCGCGCGAGGCGCCGGCAGGGGGCTAACGAGGAAG